>UMFS01026866.1_pt1 | contig 149570 bp, 139 predicted proteins | sample 1965071 | NCBI WGS metagenome assembly UMFS01 (sample SAMEA4836052, study PRJEB28245) | human gut metagenome | biome: gut microbiome; material: fecal sample | place: Denmark | collected 2008
ACCTGGTTTAGCAACAACTCCCAATGATTGCCATGCATTTGCTTGACCTAAATTTGGTGAAAAATCAAGTATACTTCCATCAATAGTTAACACTTCTTTATTTAAATTTACATCATCTAAAATCTTTTGTGCTATTTCTAATTCATCTAAAATATTTTTTTGATTTGGATGGTACTCTAAGCTAACTGGATCTATAGCTTTAGCTCTTTCTACAAGTCCATCAATCTTCGCTTGATTTACTTCATCTTTTAATACAAGCTTTAAGTCATCTGCAAATAATCCATTTACCTCATCTTCTAAGCTATCATAATTATAGAATTTCATTTCTGATATACTTAAATTACGTCCTCCTGCAAGATTAAGCTCAACTTGCTTTGCTGTTACAGGCTTTGGTAATTTTACTTCTACATAATTAACTCCATTTTCTGCTCTTTTACTAGAAACTCTAATATCGTTAAGTTGTATTACTTCAACTGGATTATTATATGTTGTATCATCATTTGAGTATACTCTTAATTTAGCTTGCCATGGTAGTGGGTATTTAGAAGTATTTTCTAACTTTGTAGCAAATCTTATAGTATCAAATGTATATTCCTTATCAAATGTTACTATTGGAGCTCTTTGTCCATAATGTACTCCTGAATCCCAATCATTAAGTACCCATGTAGTTGAGTAATCATTATCAAATATACTCATACCAGTATTATTTGAAAGTTCTAATGCACCACTTTCTTTTACTGTAACTTTTTCTATATGAGTAACCTTACCATCTTCAACAGTATTTATTAATCCATAGTTTGTAAACTTAGGTGGAACTATTGCTGTTGTCTTTCCTAAATAAGTTTTCGATAATCCACCTGTACCATGATGATTTGTTGCTGTCATCTTAATTTCATATGTTGTTTGATCTTCAAGACCAGTTATTTCATAACTTGTACCTCTTATTAATTCATTTGAATCAGTTTTTTGTTCAGGTTTTAAGTCATAAGCTCCATCTGGTACATCATTAGTTGTATTACTATCTACATATTTAGGATCATTTGGATCATTTGCCTTTATCCATTCACCTGTTCCAATTTTTCTATAATATAAATCATAGTCTTTAGCTTTTTGATGTGCTTTCCAACTAACTTTTAAGCCTTTATATGTTCCAGTAACAGTTATTCCTTCTGGACCTTCCGGTGCCGTTTCTGGTATAACTTGTAATTCAACAATTGAATCCGCACCAAAATAATTTTTATTTACTACTTCATCTTTTGAATTTGTATCTAAATTACCTGATGTAGAGTTCCATGCATGTGGCATATAGTTATTATCAACATTATCTGGTTTACCATCTTTATCATTTACATTAGTTGCTAAATTTGTTTCTCCTGTTGCATTAGCATCATAATCATCTTGCTCATCTTTATATCCACTTGCCCAATCCTTACCATTTAGAGATTGAATACTAAATCTATAAACACTATATGGTTTTACTTGAGTTATGTTTAATGTATTTTCGCTTGTTTTATAGTGATTAGTTGAAACTACATTTCCATTTTCGTTAAGCTCTTCAACTTTTATTTCATATCCTGTTACGTTTGGTTGGTGATCCCATCCTATAGTCATAGCTTCATTTCCAACAGCAGTTGAACTTGTAAAGCTATTAATTACAGGTATATTCATATTTGGTTTTGGTAATTCTTTATATACATTATTTAAAAATTCAACCTTTGCAATTTCTGTTAAATTTTTATTACTTCTACTACCAGTAACATTTATAGTTATTTTACTAACGGCTACTTGCTTTCCTAAGTCAATAACTATTTCATCCATTGCTTCACCTGAAGCTGTTCTAGCTAAACTTTGTTTTACATTACTTTCATCATATTTGTATTCTACACCATCAATAACAACACTTCCTGATGCTGGTCTTGTATTTCTAGGTGCCTTTATCACCACTTGCTCCATGTTTATAGTATTTTCTGCAGCAGTTCTTAAAGACGCTGTTTCTATTTCTGAATCACTTGTTGAACCTGCTAAACTCATTGGAATACTTATTGGATTTTCTTCAGATATTTCTGGAGCCTCTTCACCATCAACTGTTTTTGTTGATAATGATATTTTTGAACCATCACCTACTAAAATATTCTTTATATCTTGTCCTTCTCCTATAGAAACTTTAGTATCATCTAACTTAACATCTACAGCTTCTGGATTTATAATTGGATCAGTATCAACTATTTCTGCTGTCTTAACTGTTGCTCCTATATTTCCATGTATGTAAGTTAAATCTGTTATGTCAACTTTTGAATCTCTATTTATGTCATATGTAGTAGCATTTGTTTTATTTTTCATTTCTGCTTTAGTAGCTTCATAATCTTCTTTTGTTACAGAGTTTTCTCCATTAACATCTCCTGCTAAAAATACACCTGGATAATATTCAACATTAGCTTCTGATTCATTCTCTGAATTATTATCAGATAATACTATTCTATTATCGCTTGTCCCTATCTTAACTCTTTTTGATGATTTTGTTATATCAATATTACTAACATTTGCTGTAGTATATCCTTCTCCTTCAACTTTAAGAGAATACTGTCCTAAATCTAAGTTAGTAAATGTTAATTGATAAAAATTTAATTCTTCAGCATCATTTTCAATTGCTATTCTCTTTCCATTTAATGCTTGAAGAGTATAGTTAACATTTCCTATTGTTCCTTGCAAATTATCATTCCCCAGTTGAACTTGGCCTACTTCTTTATCATCTTTCATTAAAGTAACTTTTATATTTGTTTTTGCTTTATCAGTGTTTTTTATTGGCATAGCAAAATTCATGTCTAGTTCTAACTTACCAGTTACACTGACCTTTTTATTTGAATCAATACTATCACTTGGTTTTTGCTCATTATTATCTTTTTCTGATGAATTATCTTTTGAGTCTTCCTCTAAATTTGAATTATTGTCATCTCGTTCATTAGAATCTTGATTTTCTTTTGATTCATCATCATTATTTTGGTCATTTACTGGTTCTTCATCAAAAGATTGAGTATTATCATATTTAGTTTCATTTGATGAATCTTCAGCAGAAACATTACTTATCAACTCAGTTTTATTATCTGCAAAAGCTGCAACTGGACTAAATTGAGTAGTTATCATAGCAGCAGCTAAAATGCATGATATTTTTCCTTTATTCATAATTTCCCCCTAGTTATAATTTTAAATTATTTACATTTTTAAAATTTTATATTTCACTTTATTGGTAAATAATTTTATTTTCGTAATTTTATTATATATTATTTTTTTACTATCAAAAATAATTTTTTCGCGAATTTATAAAATAATTAAACGAACAATTAAAGCCAATAGCTTTATTTAATATTTAATTATAATTAAATATTAAAAATTTTTAATTATATTTTAATCTGCACTTTATAAAAAAATAAATTATTAATAATATAATTAACTTAGAGGTGAATAACAATGAAAAAAATTATTATATCTACACTTATACTTAGTACTTGTTTAGGTTTTGTTAGTTGCTCTAATACAGTTGGATTGAATAATTCATATGAATCAAGTACTACAACTTCATTAAATAATTCAAGTGAAAATACTAATAGCAACACTATAAATACTAATAATATACCTTATTCAACTAATCAAAATTTACCTACTCAAAATACGATTAGTTCTGATGAAGCCAAACAAATAGCACTACAACATGCTAACTTATTAGATAATCAAGTTACTTTTATTAAAGTATCTCAAGATTATGATGATGGTATTAATAAATATGAAATTGAATTTTACTATAATAATACAGAATACGATTATGAAATAAATGCTTACAGTGGTGAAATATTAAAATTTGACTATGATGCAGAATACTATAATCCATCTAATACTATTTCTTATTCAAATTCTCAAAGCTCTTCTACACAAAATTTAATAAGTTCTGATGAGGCAAAAAATATAGCATTGCAACATGCTAACTTAACAGATAATCAAGTTACTTTTATTAAAGTATCTCAAGATTATGATGATGGTATACATATATATGAAGTAGAATTTCACTATAATAATAGAGAATATAATTATGATATAAATGCTATTAACGGCACTATATTATCGTATGAGCAAGACTAAAATACTAATATTAAATTTTTTAAGTTACTTAATATCTCCTATAAATTTTTATTTTTCTTGATTTTATGATAAAATCAAGTTTTTAGGAGGTATTCTTCATGTCTATAAGTAAAGATTTTTCAAAAGGAAGTGTATCTAAAAATATTTTAAAATTAGCAGTTCCTATGACTTTAGCTCAGCTCATTAATATTCTTTATAATATTGTTGACAGGATGTATATTGGAAGAATTCCTAATGCATCAAGTTTAGCTCTCACCGGTGTTGGAATAACTTTTCCTATTATAACCATAATAATGGCTTTTGCTAATTTATACGGAATGGGTGGTGCTCCACTTTGTTCCATTGAACGTGGAAAAGGAAATAATGAAAAAGCAGAAGAAATTATGGGTAATTCTTTTACTTTATTACTGATTACTGGATTAATACTTACTATTGTTATATTAATTTTTAAAAAGCCCCTACTATATCTTCTTGGTGCAAGTGATAATACCTTTTCTTACGCTAATGATTATATAACAATTTATCTGTTAGGTAGCGTTTTTGTAATGATCAGCTTAGGTATGAATAGCTTTATTAATTCCCAAGGTTTTGGTCGCATTGGTATGATGACTATTTTGGTAGGTGCCATAACTAATATAATCTTAGACCCAATTTTCATCTTCCTACTACATATGAGCGTAAAAGGAGCTGCTTTAGCCACCATATTTTCACAGTTTCTCTCTGCCATTTGGGTATTGCGCTTTTTAATGAGCAATGATGCCATACTAAAATTAAAAAAGGCATATTTTAAAATAAATATTATTCATTTTAAAAATATAATTACCTTAGGTTTATCAGGATTTATTATGTCCATAACTAATAGTATTGTTCAAATGATCTGCAATGTTACTCTTCAAAGTTACGGTGGTGACTTATATGTAGGAGTTATGACTGTACTTAATTCCATAAGAGAAATAGTTATGATGCCAGTGAAGGGTATTACCAGCGCATCTCAACCTGTTCTTGGCTTTAACTTTGGTGCCAAGAAATATATACGAGTTAAAAGCGCCATAAAATTTAGTTCCATCGCCTGCATAATTTATACTACTTCTATTTGGTTTATATTAATGGTCTTTCCACAATTTTTTATTAAGATATTTAATAACGAAGCTAATTTAGTTGCCTTGGCTACTCATTGTATGAATATTTATTTCTTTGGTTTCTTTATGATGTCCCTGCAAATGTCAGCTCAATCAACTTATGTAGCTCTAGGAGAATCTAAAAAAGCAATTTTCTTTTCACTACTTCGTAAAATAATAGTTGTGGTTCCACTTACTATATTACTTCCTAGATTATTTAATTTAAGTACAAATGGAGTATTTTTAGCAGAACCTATTTCTAATTTTATTGGGGGAATAGCTGCTTATTCAACAATGATTTTAACAGTTTGGAAACATCTTAGCATTGAAATTAAAAAAGAAAATGAGTACATAATGCCTTAACATCATGTACTCATATTTTTTAACTTCTTTCCTCTAAAATTTCTTCAAGAATTTCTGCTGCATCTTCTACACAGCCTCTGCATGGACGTAATACTATCCCAGTCCCTATCCCTTTTAATTCCCTGCACATTACAGTGGAGTTTTTTTCTTTAAATCTCCTTTCTATTTCTTGTAACAACTCAATATCATCTTCATTCCACTCTGCTGGATCCTCCATATTTCTATTATCTTTTATAAAGTTAGCTATAACATATGCTCCCATTACAGCTCCACATACCTTATAAGCTCCTCCACTATATTTTCTTACTATGACTTTCATTGTTTCTTCATCAACATCAACTACATCACAAAATGCACAAGCAACAGCTTGTGAACATGTATATCTATTGCTATGTAGCTCTGCAGCTTTTGCTTTTCTATCTATCATATGCAATACCTTTCACCTTCCATAAATTATACCTATATTTAAAGTATACTTAAAATTATTATAGTTGTCATCTTTATAAAAAGTGCCCATTTTCAAAAATTTTCAATACTTTTTAATAAGTCAATTTTATTTTAAAATTTCTCTTATACGATTCGTATTTTCTTCTACCCATCTACATAAGCGTCTACCTTTAATTAGCTGCTCTCTTAATACTTTATCAGCAGTGATATAGCTATTATTAATTCCTTCATTATATCTAACTAAAAAATGAATAATCACATCTAGCCTACGTAACATAATCAAATATGGCATTACTTTTATTTCATCATCAGTTAAAGAGATAAACTTCTTATATCCTGTCATAAAGTTTGTTATATTATCAAATTTAACTTTATCATCTTCATCATTGGCAATAGCTTCTGATAAGCATATGGCTAAATCCATACATCTTAAATCTCTAGCAGTAAACTCAAAATCAAGAATTGCACAAATATTTCTTTTTTCATCTTCTAGCACATTAGAACTATTAATATCACCATGAATAAACTGATGAGGAAGCTCTCTTAATATTGGTATTATGTCTTTAAATTCAATAAAATATTTTTTCAATCCCCCTAAAATACCTCTTTCATTCTTAAAATCCTCAGGAGGATTATCACAAAAATCTATTACATCTTTTAAGGGGCATGTAGGATACGATTTTTCTAATTCATAGCAAGGCTGGTAGCTAGATTGTATTTCTATCTTTACTTGAGATAATTCTCTAGTTATTTCTCCTACAGCCTTACCAAGACTATAAAATTGTTTTTTATCTTTCAAATAAGGATTATTTCCTTTAATGGCTTTGGAAAGAGATGCTAATTTACCATCAATACTTAAAGCTACTGTATCGCCCTTAAAATTAACTTTAGGATTAGGTATAACAAAAGAAAGATTTCTTCTATTTAATTCCTCTAATATCTTATGCTCAAAACCTACTTTTTTCTTATCATTATGACTTTCATATATCCTCAAGACATATTCTTCTTCATTTATAACTAAAAACTTGGTGGTATTATTCATACCACTATTTCCATCCTTTACACTATAATTTATATCATTAAAATACTGTTTTAAAATATACTCAATATATTGCTCCTCCAAAACACGTCCTCCCTTTCTTTCATATTAATTATAAACTATGAGATTACTTCTTGAAAATTTATTCTATACCTTATGAATTAATCCTATAACTTGAAGTTAACTCCATAGCAAGTATTTTTATAAATTTAAAACATTTTACATACTTTGTCGATTGTTGCATAATTACCAAGGAAAACAATTACAATTTTAGAAAATTCTAAAGCTTAGATTTTTATTTATAATAAATATTAAATTTTTACACAAGAAAGGATAAACACTATGGCTAACATTGGAATATTTGACGTTTTAGGCCCAATTATGATTGGTCCATCATCTTCACATACAGCTGGTGCTGCTAGATTAGGTAAAATAGCAAGAACTATTGTTAACAAACCTATTAAAGATGTAACATTCTTACTTCATGGTTCTTTTAAAGAAACTTATAAAGGACATGGGACAGACCGTGCATTAGTTGCTGGTATCTTAGGAATGATGCCTGATGATGAAAGATTAAGAGATGCTCTTTTAATTGCTGAGAAAGAAGGATTAGAAGTACACTTCTTACCAGCAGATTTAGGACAAGTTCATCCTAATACAGTAAAAATCGTTATGACAGATTGTGATGATATTAATTGGGAAGTGCTTGGCTCATCTATCGGTGGTGGACTAGGATAACAATGTATCAGAAGAATTAATAGCTGCAATCAAAGCAGTTGAAGGTGTAAACCGTGTTATTTTAATAAATTCTTTAGGAGGTAATTAATAATGAAAATTGCTAGATCAGGTAAAGAACTTTTAGAAATCTGTGCTGCTGAACAAATTTCATTAAGTGAATATGCTATTCGTCAAGAAATGGAACTTAAAAATGTTTCTCGTGAAGATCTTTTTGCTCAAATGAAAATAACTCTTGATGCAATGAAAGAATCAGCTACTGCTGGTAGAGAAAAGAAGGTTTACTCTTTAAGCGGGCTTATAGGGGGAGATGCTTACCGTCTTCAACAATACTGCAATACTGGAAACTCATTAATGGGTAACGGAATTGTTATGGCTATGGCTATGGCTATTTCTTCTTCAGAAGTAAATGGTGCTATGGCTTCAGGTGCTGTAGTTGAACTTATGGGTGGAACACCAAAGATGAGTTTAGATGCCGCTGCTATCATCTTTAAAAATGTATTAGGATTAGTTTGTGACCCTGTTGCAGGTCTTGTTGAAATACCTTGTGCAAAGAGAAATGTCTCTGGTGCAATAAATGCTTTATGTACTGCTGATATGGTTATGGCAGGTGTTAATTCAAAGATACCTTTTGATGATGCTGTTGCTGCTATGTACAAAGTTGGTACAGGCTTACCTGAAGAATTAAGAGAAACTGCTTTAGGTGGATGTGCTATTACACCAACTGGTAAAGCTCTTCAAGAAAAAGTTTTTGGTAAAAAGGAAAATTAGTAATAATTTTATATATATTCTTTAGAAAACAAAACTCTATTTAAATATTGAAAAGAAGCTTCCTTTCCACGGAAGCTTCTTTTCAATAAATATTATGCTAACAGTTCTTCTTTTCCTTTATAAATATTTACAAATTCAGATACTCCTTCTAATACCAGTTCTAAACCTAATATCACTACATGTTCTGCTATCTTAGAAAATGGATCAAATATTAATATACTAGATAAAACAAATTCAATTATAGCTTTACTCATTGGAAAAATAAACTTTTCTTTCCTAGTAAAATAGTATAATCCTTCGTTTAAATAATTAGTTGCCTTATTTAAGCCTTCTAATCCCCAAAATACACCAACAATAAATAATGCATCACTTTGTCTTATAATTATTCCTATACCTATAGCAATAATAACTATTGCCCTTTCAATTTTTTTTCCTTCTAAAGTGGCATATTCCTTTGCTCTTATACCTTCTATGAGCATTATTATTCCTTTTATCAATAATATAGCTCCACAAAGGCTTGGAATCCATTTATAAATTTGCTGATGATTAACAATACATATAACTCCATTTAATATAATTAATATTGCTGATATGTATGCCCCAATTCCTCTTTTCATAGCTCTCACCTTTCCTTCTTCTTTTATCATTTAATATTTGCTATATATAATTCAATTATTTTATTAGAGAAAATCCTCTTTCATTATCTCCTGAAATATCAAGTTCATTAAATAGGCTCACTATTATCCCTTCATATTCTGCCGCACTTTTAGACTTTCTTATACGCTTAGCATACTTTTCACTGTCTTCAAAGCTATGAATCATATAAAACCAAAACTCTTTCATTTTATATAAAGCATTTTTATCACCAGAAAGAACTTCTTTGTATCTAGCATATATTTCATCATGAAAAGCTCTTAGAGTATCCTTATGTACTATAGATTTTTCTTTTATTTCTCCTATAAGTCCTGGATTAGCCATAAGTCCTCTTCCTAGCATAACTGTATCAATACTTGGACATTCAGACTTAAATTTCTTAAAATCTTCCACTGAAAAAATATCACCATTATAAACTAAAGTGTTCTTGCTTAATTTTATTGCATCCTTAAAAACCTCCATATTAGGAGTATTTTTATAAAAGTCTTGTCTTATTCTTGGATGAATTATTAGCTCTTCTAACGGATACTTATTAAATATTTTAATAAGCTCATAAAATTCATTTGGTGAATCTTTACCTATTCTTGTTTTTAAAGATATTTTACAATTTGTTTTTGAAAATATCTCTTCTAAAAACATATCTAATTCTTCTCTTTTAGCTAAAAATCCTGAGCCCTTAAACTTAGAAACCACAGTTCCTGATGGACATCCTAAGTTTAAATTTATTTCATCATAACCAAATTCATTTAACTTTTCTGTTGTGCTTAAAAAATAATCTGCATTATTAGTAAGTATTTGAGGAATTACCTTAATATTTTTATTGTGTTCAGGCTTAATATCATTTAATTCTTTTGAGGTAAAACAATAATTCATTGTTGGTACTATAAACGGTGTAAAATATTTATCTATTTCTTCGCCAAAAAACTTATTATATGTATTTCTATATATGTATCCTGTAACACCTTCTAGTGGTGCAAAATAAAATTTCATCCTATTAACTCCTCATTTTAAGCATTCTAATAACTTTTTTGTTTCATTATAGGTTATTGAATAAACAAAATTTGTAAAAATAAAGTTATCCCTTATGTGATATAATAATTTCACAAAAAACATAAATACATCACATAAGGAATGACTAGAATATGATTATACCATTAAATATTAAAATCAAAAATACTTATTATAAAATTTTTAAAGCTATTAATATTACATTTGCAAGATTAAATTCAAACACTGAAAATACTAATAGTGCCATCTTTATAAAAAGTATTCAATTTTATCGTAGTAAAATATATTTTTCCATTTCCTTGATATATTTTCCTAAATCTTTAGGATTATGAGCATCAGAAGCTGTACAAATTTCTACTCCTTCCTTTCTCATAGCCTCTAGCATATCATAGTTCATACCTAAGGGCATATTTCCATAATTAATAGAAAGTCCACTACTTTCTTCTATATACATATTATTAGCCTTAATCTGCTTTGCTAATTCTACATACATTGGATAAAAACCACCTGGTGGAAAAGCACCAAAACATTGCAATGCATTTGGATGGGCCAATCCATCAAATAATTTAGATTTCGCTAAATCTATAAATAACTGGAAATAGCGTTTATATATCTTATTCATATCGTAATCTTCACATTTCCACTTCTGCATCTTATGACCAAATGCCCATCCATCAATAAAATGAACTGCACCAACCATAAAATCTAATGGCAGTTTTTCCTTCCATACTTTTATTTGTTCTTCATGTTCTGGTGAATAACATACTTCAAGTCCAAATTTCATTTTTATTGGAAACTTATATTTTTTCATCTCTTCCACAAATTTAATATATTCATTAATATTACGTGCTTTTTTCACTTTATTTCCATACCAATTATTTTGATATGCATTATAATTCTTCATTTCATCATATAAAAAATAAAATTCCTTAAAAACGAAAGTATGCTCTAAAAAATATACCTCTTTGATTTTTCTTTCAATGGCCTTGTTAACAAATTGATCTAACCATTCCTTTGTATATGGCCCATTTTCTAAATGTACATGCACATCGATCATCTTTTTCTCCCCTTTAAAATTATTAAGCCTACACTAAATTGTATAATTTTTAATATTTTTTATTACTTTACTTATTACTTCAGAATTAAATCTAATTATTATTATATTACTTACTCTTTTTTATAAATATTTATTAATTAAAATGCTCCTTATATTGTAAGTTCAAATACTATTATATGCTCTCATATCTTCAAAAATGAATCCAATATTAATATAATATTTTTACTATTATCATAATAAAAAACATCTACCTAATTTAGATAAATGTTTTCATTGATTGACTAGTATTTAAGATATGTTGTATTATCTGGTACTCCTGACACTGATACACTATCACCTTCATTAAGAGAATTGATAATTTTCATATCTTCATTAGAAATTTCAAAGTCAAATATATTTAAATTTTCTTTTATTCTTTCCTTATTTGATGATTTTGGTATAGGAATAACTCCTCTTTGTACATGCCATCTTAAAATTATTTGGGCTATTGTTTTCTTATATTTCTCTGACAGACCTATAATTAACTCATTGGAAAATACTCTTCCTCTCATTATAGGACTCCAAGCTACTAATTGTATATTATTATTTTGACAATACTGAAGCATTCCTTCTTTATTACTTAATGGATGTATTTCTATCTGATTTACCATTGGCATTATTTGTGCAGTTTTCTTAAGCTCCTCTAAATGACCTATTTTAAAATTACAAACACCAATTGCTTTAACTTTTCCGCACTTATAAAGATATTCTAAAGCTCTCCATGTTTCTGCATTTAATTCATTAGGCCAATGTATAAGATATAAATCTAAATACTCCACTTGTAACTTCTTTAATGATTCATTACAAGCTTTTATAGTGTTTTCATATCCATGGTCATAATTCCAAATTTTTGTTACAATGAATATTTCCTCTCTATCAATTCCACTATTTTTTATCCCTTTGCCAATGCCAATTTCATTGCCATAAAATGAAGCTGTATCAATTTGCCTATATCCTACTTTTAAAGCATAACTAACTATTTCTGCTGTTTCATCCTCATTGCCTGACTTATATGTTCCAAATCCAATGGCTGGCATTTTAATATTATTGCTTAATTCTTTTATTTTTTTATTCATCATAATAACTCCTTACTTTTTTATAATATTCGTAATTTTACTCTCCAAATCCTTCATATTCATAATAAATACTTTGATTTTTTTCAGTGCTTCTATTTAAAATAAAATCAGGTAAAGTATCATTAAAAATAAAATTATTAAGTATTAATGCATTTTCATATCTATCCATTCTTAAAGCCATATTTCCATTAACTTCTTCATCAACACAAAGTTCTTGCACTGGTATACTTAATTGTTCTGTTTCTAAGTTTGAAAATTTTGAAATAGTATACGCCATATTCAGACCATCCATAATCTCTATATTAGTTCTAAGATAATCTAACATCTTATTTGCTATAGAAAAATACTTAATAACATCAGTTTTTTGTAATTTTTCTGCCACTTTAAAAAGTACTTCCCTCTGTCTTTCAGTTCTTTCATAATCATCGCCAACACCTTTTCTTATTCTTGCATAAGATAAAGCCTGTTTACCATTTAAAATTTGTAAACCTGCTTTTTCCACTGGGCAATCGCCTCCCCCAGTAGCTTGACCTATATATTTATTTAATTCATGTAATTGATATTCCTTCACATCAATTTCTACTCCGCCTATTTGATCAATTATAGCTTCAAAACCAGCAAAATTTATCATTATATATTTCTCTATATTTACATCAAAATTATACTTTATAGTCTCCATCACAAGTTCAGGTCCCCCTAAACTAAAGGCTAAATTCATCTTTTCTTCTCCATAACCAGGAATGTAAACTAATGTATCCCTGTATAGAGATGTTAATTTTACTTTCTCCTTATTACTATCTAAAGTAGCAATAATCATAGAATCTGATCTTTGATATTTTTCATCAAAATCAATTCCATCAACGCCTACTAATAATACATTAGTAATTCCCTCAACTTCTGTATACCCAATAGTTTCTTCTTTTGTTTTAACAGGTGCTTGTAAATGTTCTGATGTTAAAGGCTCTGTTTTCTTATATATATTAGCTCTAATATACATATATCCCGCTCCAAGGACTACCACACAAATTATAATTACTGAAAAAACAGCTATAAGAATCTGTTTATATTTATTTTTACATTTTTTATTATTTTTCATAATGTAACTCTAATATTTTAATGCTTTTATTTTATTTTACTTTATCTAACCTTTTATCATTAATTAAGTAACTTTGCATAAAATAATAACATAAAACAACTTCTTATTCAATTTTAGCCTAAAATCTTTGTAGATAAATAATTTTTTTAATTACAGCACATACTAAAAAAAATAGTTATGGAGGTTTTATAATGTTTAAAAATAAATTATTAATAAGTGAAGATAAGAAAGATATAGTAGAAATAATATCAACTAATGGCTGTGAAATATGTTGTGATAATAAACCTATGAAGGAATTAGTAGCTAATTCTACAAATGCAGCACAAGAAAAACACGTTCCACAATTTCAGATTAATGGAAATATTGTAAAAGTAGATGTAGGTAGCGTTAAACATCCTATGGAAGAAGCTCATATGATAGGTTGGGTTTATATAGTTACTAATCAAGGTGCTCAACGTAAATTTTTAAAAGCTAATACTGATCCTGTTATTGAATTTGCTTTATGTCCTGATGAAAAATTACAAGAAGTTTATGCTTACTGTAATCTTCATGGACTATGGATGACTAAAGCTCAATAAAATTATATTTAATTAGTAAAAAAGCAGATGAAGAAATTTCTTCATCTGCTATATCTATAGTTTTCTATTTTAAAAATAACTTGTCCTTTATTTTTAAATTTTTAACTAAAGCTAATAACGCCATTGATCCTACTACTAACATCCCCATTACAGATCTATCTCCTGTGTTAGGATTTGTACTTGGTTTTGTAACATTTTCACCTGGTTTGTTTGTATCTTCACTTGGCTTATTTACATCTTCACCTGGTTTGTTTGTATTTCCACCTGTAATACTTCCATCCGGGTTTATAATACTTCCATCTTTGTTTGCAACGCTTCCATTGGGATTTACAACACTTCCACTTCCTGGAGTTACATCATCCCCATTTGGTAATACTACCATACTTCCTTCTGGTACATTAACAGTTCCATCTGGATTTACCATTGGTACACCACCATTACCATTTGGTGTAATACCAGTTCCCCCTGGAACTATTATTGACTGTTCATTACCTCTATCATAAATTATAGTTCCGTCTGGTAACTCTACATATCCTCCAATTGGTAATGTTACATTTCCAAACTCATCAATACTTGGAAGTTCAATATACGCATCAGGTTGTATAAGTGGCTTAACAATTACATCATCTGCTGTTCCTATTTGTCCATCTGCTCCTGGAACTATAGTTGTTCCATCTGCTTTAATAGTTACTCCACCTGCTGTAATAGCATCTCCATTACTACTTACTGAACTTCCACTTGGTAGTGTTATATCACTTCCAATTGGTAATACTATCATACTTCCATCTGGAATTTTAACGCTTCCATCTGCATTTACTACTGGTACACCACCATTGCCATTTGGTGTAATACCAGTTCCCCCTGGAACTATTATTGACTGATCATTACCTGTATCCCAAACAATATTTCCGTCTGGTAGCTCTACACGTCCTCCAGTTGGTACTGTTACATTGCCAAATTGATCAACATGTGGAGCTTGCCCATTTGCTCCTGGTCTAACAAATACATCATCTGCAGTTCCTAATTGACCATCTTGTCCAGCAATTCTAGCTGATCCATCTGTTTCTATAGATACTTGACTATGTACTATAGTACTCTTTTCTTGAATTAATAAAGTTTCATCATTAACATCTGCAAAAGATGTTGTTAATCCTATATTACTTATTGTTATTGCACCTGTTAATACTAAAACACTTGTCTTTTTTTCATGTTTTCCTCCATTTTTCTACAATATTCGACTTATCTTTTTAAATTTTAGTAATAAATTATAATTTTTTCAATATTAATTTTATAACTATTTCTCTTACTTTTTTACATTATATGTAAATATAAATTATATTAAAAATTAAATTTTATTATTATAAATCTATAAATATGTAAAAAAGAAGTAATAGCTACAGGCATTTCCCCCTAACTATTACTTCTCTATTCACATAATTTTTCATTTACATTAATTATTCATTTTACATTTTAATTAAGTTATATTTCTTATTGTTAATTAATAACTCATGTCAAAGCATACTTAATTTAAACTAGCTATTTATTATTCATTCTACATTTTACATTTTTAATTCTTACAAACTCTCTAAGTTTATTCCTCAATTCATCATTAACTAAGTTTATCATTTTCTAATCTATTTCTTCTATAAGACAATGATGTTCTTTCTCTTTGGAATCATAACAAATAGCCACAGCTAATATTTTTTTACCCATATTTTCTCTTTTAAACTTTTCAACATATTCTTTACTTCTTATTTGTTTTAATGCAATCTCTGGTTTTTCGTCTTTTTTTAGTTCCACAATAAAAGCCGTATCATTTTTCCTTCTTGGATGAAAAGTAAAATCTGCATACCCTTTTCCAGTCTTTTCTTCTCTTTCTACTCTATAATTATCTCTAGCTGAAAGATATGCTAGTGTAAGTACACAAGAAAGGCTATTTTCATCATTATATTGCAAAATTGGAATTTCAGAATTATGAATATCATGAAGTATTTCTTCTATTATCTTCACATCTTTATTAACAGTTGCTTTTAACATACTTTTTGAATTTTCTATTATCTTAGAAACATATCCAAAAGATTCATCTTCTAATGCTTTCTCGAACTCTAACATAAGCTCCTTATTAGGTATCTTTAAATATCCATCATAATAAGATAAAAACCCTAACACTATCATAGCTGAATAAATTTCTTTTTTAGTTTTAGGTGTCCCTTGCCCTGCTCTAAACTCTTCTTTTATTATTACATCTATTTCTTCACCTGCAACCATTTCAATAACTTCATCTCTAATTTCTAAAATATTATATTTCAAATATTCACTTACTTCATCCATTGCTCCTGTATTAGTCCAATAGCTTTCACAATAATTATTTTGTAGTGCTTTAACAACTGATCTTGGATTATAAACTCTTATTCCAGTAGCAGTAAAATATCCATTATACCAACTCTCTAGATCTTTAAAGTTCATCTTACCATTTCTATTACAAAGCTCTATAACTTCCTCTTCTACAAAACCAAAATACTCTCCAAATTTTCTATCTTTTAAAAATGTATACTCATCAAACATATTTAGTGCACTACCACTAGAATATTTTTTAATAGGTAACACCCCTGTCATATAGCAAAGAGCTACATATGGTTGATCTTTTAAAAGATTTCTTAAGAACTCTAAAAAATCATTTTGATTTTCTTCAAATAAATTATTATTAAAAATATAATCCCATTCATCAAAGATAAAAACAAATTTTTCTTTTGTATCATAAAGCATATCGCTTATTGTAAAATACTTTTCTGGTTTTATATAAGGATACATTTCTACAATATCATTTACCAAGGTAGTTTTTATCATTTTAATGTAATCATCATATGTATTTCCTCTATCTGATATGCTATTGAATGATATATTTATCACATTATATTTATTTAAATTTTCTTCATAACTTTTGCATACATTTATCTTTAATTTATCAAAAATTGCTTTAGATTCTACAGCCTTAGAATAGTATGCTCCCAGCATATCTGCAATACTTGATTTACCAAATCTCCTTGGTCTTGTAATACATATATACTTGCTCTTAGTAGATATTTTTTCATTCAGCATTTTAATTATCATTGATTTATCTACAAAATATTCTTCATTAACAAGTTCTTTATAGTTTTCAAATTGTTTATTTGTATTTAAATATCTCAAGAATTAACCATCACTTCCTTAATTATATTTTCCACTATTTAATTACAACAATTATAACATAAGCCAATAATACTTTTAATATTATTGGCTCAATTTTAGCTTTATAATCCCTTCTTAGAATATATAACAATCCCACGTGCAAATTCCTAGTTGTCACATTACATTTGCTTCCTAAATACAAACATACCCTGTCCGCCATCACCAATAAAATCTTCTGGCATATCTAATCCTGGATTCTTTTCATTTAAAAATTCTACTATATGAAATCCACATTTATTTACATAAAAATGAATGTTTCTTTTCTCAAAATATGGGGTGCAAGTTTCCCATACCTTTGTTTCAGGATGCAATCTTTCAATTTCATCCCACATTGCCTTACCAATACCTTTACTACTAGTGCCACACTTAACATAAAGAAAATCAAGATGATTGTGCTGAGTTTTTTCATCAATTACCACAACAGCACCTCCAACCATTTCACCATCAACAACTGCTTTATATGCAACTGAGCTCTTTTGATTTAAAGAATTGTCAATATCTTTTTCAGGAAGAATAATATCCTCAGTCTTACCAAAAACATCTTCAAACCCTTTTTGGAATGCTTCTTGCATGTCTGCTTTATACTGATTTAAGTCTTCATCAATAATAGTAACAAGCGAAAAATTCATTCTAACACCTCCACAAATAGAATTTATCACTGAAATTCCTTAATATACTTAATATTTTTTATAATAATATCTGATTTCCACCAATTTTTGCTTATAGCCCACTCTTTAAGATAATTATTCCAATCCCATGTAACATTCCAAGAACCATCATTATTTTGAATATTTAAAATAAATTGACATTCAAAATCACATATATCCTTGTTTTCTAAATAAAAATCACTTGACTTACTGTCTATGAACAATGACGGCTTGCATATATAATCATTACTCCATCTTTTAGTGTCATATGTTATAACTTGTTTAATTTGTTTTTGTAATATTTAAAGCATTCCATCTATGACCATCAAATTCATCATTAGATGATAAAGAATCTATAATCCCTTTTATTATTGGATGATTTTTATCATCTAAATTAATTTCTTTTATGATTCTAGTTGCTGCCCAGGTTTGCAATGGTGTTGAATTAATATTCCAACAATCAGGTTCAAGTGCATTTGCAAATCCACCATCAGTATTTTGATAAGTTTTTAAAATATTAATAACATCTTCCTTACTTCCATTTTCGAATAAGTAGTTCCATCTTGCCATATCAAGATGTCTTGCATTCTTTAATATAAATTTTTTTGCACGTGCATAATAATCCATCACTTTCCTCCTATAAAATCAGTAGTTCCTATTTACCTTTCACTTTAAGTTTATTATAGCATAATTTGTAAATATAACCTTACTTATGATACGTTATTTTTAGATAAAAAAATAGCCTTAGGCAAGTTATATCAATGCCCAAAGCTATAAACCTCACTTATTTATGGTACGGTTCACTTGTCCTCATTCAAAATTTACAATTTCACAAAAAAGAAGTAACAATTAAAGATACCAATCTCCAACTATTACTTCTTTTTTATTAACTTTTCCTGCTTCAATTATTTTTAGCTTTGTTTTAAAATAATGTGGAAATAAGTATAACATAAAGGGATGTCCAATAGACGTCCATTTAAATCGCAATATTTTAATATTGCGAACTAAATGATCTTTGAAAATTGAATAATACGGTATTAAAAAATGTGCTATAATTTATTTATAATAATATTAAACTTGATTTATATAAATTAAATTTTAGGTGGTGAATATAGTGAATATTAGAGAAGCAAATACTGAAGATATTGAACCAATTGCAAGTTTATATGTTATGAATTGGAAAAAAACATATGTAGGTTTGTTACCAAATAACTTTTTGAATGGATTGACTGTTAATAAAGGAATAAAGAAATGGCAAGAATATCTTAATAAAGAAAAACATAGGATCTTTGTTGCGTATGAAAACGAAAAAATTTTAGGTTTTTCTGCATGTAAGGAAGATGAAGAATTAAAGAATTGCTTATATTTAGATTCACTGCATGTTTCTGAAACTTCAAGAGGAAAAGGTGTTGGAACAAAACTTATCAATACAGTAGGAAGCTATGCTTATATTAAAGGTTATGAACATATGAGTATTTGTATTGTAAAAGGAAATGATAATGCAAAGAGAATTTATGAAAAAATGGGTGCAAAACATTACAAAGATTTTATAGACTACTTTGGAGATACAGAATCCAATTCAGAAAAACTCATTTGGAATAATTTAAATTATTTTAAATAAATTCTAGGTAGTTTATTATAAAATTTAATATATTAAGAAAATAAAATTAATGAAAATACCGTATTATTAAATAAAAAATATGCGGTATTTTTTTAGTTCGCAATTCATTTAGATTGTTCATCAATCATTATATTAATTGCACATTAAAAAACAGTAAAATAAAACATATCTTACCTTATATATATATTTATCTTCTGATTTTAAAATCCTTTATTAAAGATATAGAATATGTTGAATTAGCATGAATAAAGAATTTTTTAGGCTTATTTCTTTCCATTTCTGTTTTAAATAATTGCCTCCACTTATACCAGAATAAGTAGTTAGTTAGGTATTTTGTTGAGACTCCATTAAACTTGTTTATCCATCTTTTTAAACTACTATGAAAGGCATTAACTCTTTGAATATTGTAAATATCCATAGTTTTTCTTCCATCTCTAATTTGATGTAATTCAAAATTATGTTGAGCTGCAAAGGAGATATAGCTCCTATGCTTATCAGTACATAATATAGAATTCTCTTCAACAACATTTAATAGAGCCCTATTTATATCGGTATATTTAGGTCTACCATCATATATTAATCCAGTGTATAAATTACCTAATCTATCTACACCACATAACACACAGGCAAATTCCTTGGATATACTTAATTATCAATTTTCAATTAATTAAGCATATTCATTTTTAATTTTTCATTCTTAATTATACAGTTTTCTAAACTTATGAGTTTATTCCTCAATTCATCATTTATCACTGATATTTCATCATTATCTTAAGCTGCTTTTTCTTCACTTTCCACAACTGTATCACTTACCCTCTTCTTAATAAAGACAACAAGTCCAATATTAAATATCACTGTTACAATAAGAATTATTCCAAGTGGTATTCCCATATCAATAACTTGTCCGTATAATAATTGCCCCGGCGCAACGCTTATCGTTGCCACTGCCACTGAAAATGCTGATACACGTCCAAGCATATTTGATGGAACTTGTTTTTGTATAAATGTTAATGTAAGTACATTTGATAATGATAAAGATAACATAATTAATAATCCACCAAAGGCAAAAATTGTTGCCATTGCATAATTATTTATCTTTATAAATCCTAAAATAGACATTAGTGTAACACCAGCTATCATAGGATAATATGTATAATGTACCTTTTTCATTGAGAACATCTTTGGCTTTATACTTATCCAGAATCCTCCTAATATCATACCTAGTACACATACACCTTCAACAATTCCATAAATCTCTGATGGAAGTGCAAGTAATACATTAATAAAATATGGTGCAACTATTGATAAAATAGGTACTAAGAATATATTACAAAATGCATATGAAGCTATAATTGCAAGAACAACTTTCTTTTCCTTTTTTAAATATACAAAGCTATCCTTCATATCTCCAAATGATTTCTTTATAAAATCCATTGATACTAGTTTTTCTGTACTTTCATCATTCTTAGCCACATCTGGAATATCTAAAAACATTTCCATAATTGCTGATAATAAGAAACTTACAGCATTTATTATTACAATAACTTTTATTCCAAGTAATCCATAAAGTATTCCAGCTAAAATAGGTCCTACCACATTTACTATTGATCCTACTTGATTTATTATTCCATTGGCAGAAGTTAAATTTTCTTCATCTACTATTTGAGGTATGGAAGATGTTACTGCTGGTCCATATAATGTGTAACATATTGATAATATAAACATCACTGTACCAACTATAAGTGCACTATCATTTCCTCTTAATAATATAAATGCATATATTCCAATAAGTGCTGCACAAAAGAAATCTAAATATACCATTATTTTTTTCCTATTTACACTATCAGAAAGCTTTCCTGAAATAGGTGCAAAAATTATATAAGGTATTGTTGATATTGCTAATATCTGTGAAAATACAGCTGTACTTCCTGTAAACTCTAATAAGTATAATGACATACTAAATCTTTGTATGGCATTTCCAAAGAGAGAAATTATCTGCCCTATTACTATTATTAAAAAGTTTTTATTTCTCATTAAGCCTCCCTAAAAAGATCGTATTCCATACATATTGGATACTTGCCATCTTCACTTATTGTAAGATTAGCTTCTATTCCGTATATTTTCTTTAAATTTTCTTTAGTAATTACATCTAATGGTTTTCCTTCACAAATAACTTTTCCCTTTTTAAATCCAATGATGTTATCTGCAAATCTACATGCATTATTAAGCTCATGAAGAACTATAACCACTGTAATATTCTTTTCTTTATTTAGCTTTTCAAGAACTTCTAATACTTCAAGCTGATAAGACATATCTAAATAAGTTGTAGGTTCATCTAGCATTATTATTTCTGTTTCTTGAGCTAAAGTCATTGCTATCCAAGCTCTTTGTCTTTGGCCACCAGATAAATTTTCAACTTCTCTATCTGCAAATTCACTTAGTCCTGTTTCTTTTATTGCCCAGTCAATAACTTCTTTATCATGACTATTTAAGCCACCAATAAGCTTTTGATGTGGAAATCTACCAAAGGCCACAAGTTCTCTTACTGTAAGTCCACTTGGGCATACTGGCCCTTGAGGAAGAAATGCCACTTCCTTTGCTATATTCTTTTCATTTATCTTTTTAATATCTTTTTTATTTATAAAAATTTCTCCAGCCTTAGGTTTATTAATTCTAGCTAATGTTTTTAAAAATGTTGATTTACCACATCCATTAGCTCCAATTATTATACTTATTTTCCCCTTAGGTATGGATAAACTTAAATCTTCAATTATTGTGTTATTTTCATATGCTACACTTAAGTTTTTTACACTAATAGCTTCCATAATTATTTCTCCTTCATCATTAAATAAATAAAATATGGTACTCCAAATATTGATACTGTTATTCCCACTGGAATTTCAATTGGAGAAAATAAATTTCTCGAAACTGCATCTGCAATAAGTACTATTACTATACTTATCATTGCTGATACTGATATAAACTTTTTATGATAAGGTCCCACTAATTTCTTTGCAATATGTGGTGCTATAAGTCCTAAAAATCCAATATTTCCTGCAAAAGCTGTGGCAGTTCCTGCTAAAACAACTGCTAAGCTTAAGAATTTTTTTCTTTCTTTTTCTATATTTAATCCCAGTGATATGGCAAGTTCATCTGAAAGATTTAAAACATCTAATTTTTTATGGTTTAATAAAACCAATATAAACATTACAGCTACTATTGGAACAATCACTTTTACATAGCTCCATCCTGATCCCCAAAGACTTCCTGATGTCCATATTAATACTCTGTTATAATCTCCTACTCCACCTCTAAATGTAAAGAAAATTATAAAAGCATTAAGTGCTGCATTTAATCCAATTCCTATAAGTAATAACCTTTTAGGTCTTATTCCTTCATGAGTTGTTGACATCATATAAATTATAATAGCTGTAACTGATGCACCTACTATGGCCATAAATGGCAGTACAAATATTGAAAGTTGTCCTAATTCACTATAATAAGCTCCTGTAGAATATGTAATGAATAATACTGCTGCCACTGCTGCACCAGCGTTTATACCTATTATTCCTGTATCAGCTAAATCATTTTTAGTGATGGTTTGAAGTATTGCTCCTGCTGTTGATAATGCAATGGCAACAAATGCTCCCACTAAAAGCCTTGGTAATCTTATACTTAATATTGCTGTATTTTGAAGTTTACTTCCATTTCCAAGTAAAGTATTTATAACTTCTAAAGGTGTAACCTTATATGTACCCCAACATAGGGACACTCCAAAGGAGATTATTAATAAAGCCATTAAAATCACTAACACTATTTTAAATTTATTTTTCTTCATTATCCTCTCTCCTTTCTAGCCACTGAAATAAAGAATGGTATTCCTATAATTGCTGTAAATACTCCAATAGGAGTTTCATATGGATTAAATAACATTCTTGCTGCAATATCAGCATAAGTTAAAAGCACCGCTCCAAGTAAAAATGAACAAGGAATATTTTTTCTATAATCTTCACCTAAAATCTTTCTTACTACTTGAGGGATAATAAGCCCTACAAATGCTATGTTCTTTCCTACTGCAACAGCTGCTGCAATCATAGGTATCATAACCATAAGTGTAATAAATCTTATTTTTTCTGGACTTTCACCAAGACCAATGGCCACATCATCTCCAAGATTTAAAATATTTATCTTTGGTGATAATATCATTGTAATTATAAGACCTATAATTCCTACAATAAATATAAGTTTAAAATCTGCCCAAGTTGCATTTCTAAATCCTCCTGAAACCCAGAAACCTATCATTTGAGATTGATTTGTTAAAAGTCCTATTACTGTTGTTAAGGATACGAAGAATGTACTCATGGCTGTTCCTGCTAAAAGGATTTTTGCAATGGAATTATTATTTGCTTTTTTAGATATAAAGCCTAAAACTATAAGACCAGTTATAAGTGCTCCTATAAATGAAGCAATCATTACATTTTTTGTTGTTATTCCTATTCCTGCTGCATAAAAAATAGCTATTACTAAAGTTGCCCCTTGACTTACACCAAGTATAGATGGTTCTGCTATAGGATTTCTTGTAACACCTTGAATCATTGCACCTGTTACTCCTAGTATTCCTCCTGTCATTAAAACAGAAAGTGCTCTTGGAATACGAACATCTCTAACAAGCATAAGTTCTAAAGTTTCACTATAATTAAAAATACTGTTAAAAATGTCTGAAAAAGCAATATGGACGGATCCTAACCTTACGGCTAGAACCAGTCCTACTACTAAAAGTAACAAACTGCAAATCAAAAATATTGATAAACGCTTACTACTTTGTTTCATTTAACATGTCACCTATTTCATCTACTAAAATTTCTCTTCCAATTGGGCTGTATCCTTGGTTAAAGTATGGTGATGCAGGTAACACCTTTACATGACCTTCTTTAACTGCTGGTAAGTTGTTCCAAATTGCATTTGATTCCATTTGAGCTAAATCTTCATCTGTAGCTATTACAAATATGTAATCTGCTTCTATTGATGCTAATCCTTCGTATGTAACAACTGGAAGGCTTATATCAGTTTGTTCTGGCATTCCTGATGGTTTAGCTAATCCCATATCGTTATATAATACATCTCCAAATCCTGCACCATCAAACACAAAGAATTGTCCACCACTTGCTAAGAATGAAAGATATGTTGTATCTTCACCATATTCAGCTTTAATTTTATCTCCTGCTTCTTTAGCTTTTGTTTCATAATTGCTTAACCAAGTTTCAGCTACTTCTTCTCTATCAAATACTTTTGCTAAGTTTCTAACATCATCTTTCCAATTTAAAGCTTCTAATTGAATCATTACTGTTGGAGCAATTTCACTTAATTGATCATACATTTTTTCTTGAACTGTTGATATTACAATTAAATCTGGATTTAAGTTCATAACTGCTTCTATATCCATAGTATCTTGCATGCTGTATCCTAAGATTTCAGCTCCTGCTAATGTATCTTCTAAGTATGATGGGAACTTAGTGTAATCATATGCATCACTATTTGCTGTTCCTATAACGTCATATCCTAAAATTGATAAAATATCACTATTCCCACTTAAATCAACTATTCTTTGTGGATCTGCTGGTATTTCAACATTTCCTCTTACATCTGTAACTGTAATTGTATTACCTTTAGAAGAATTATCTTCTGCGCTTCCTGTATTTCCACATCCCATAAGCATTACACTTGTTACACAAGCCACTGCTAATGTTTTTAATAAATTTCTTTTCATTTATTCTTACCTCCATGTACATTTCTTTTGTTTTCCTGCTTTTTGCTATGTTCAAATTGTATATGAGAATGATTATCACTTCAAGTTATACACCTAATTTAATAATTTTATCATCTATTTGAACATTTTTTGATATAATAAATATATTATTATCAAAATTAAAGAAATGATTAAAATTAAAGAAAGTGGACTTATATAAATGATTGCTAAAAGTACAAAAGAATTTCAAAATAATGTTTTAAAAAAAATGACATTTACAGCTTATCCTAAAGATAATTACATACTATACACCAATGAAAATAAAAAAAATCTTGGCTATTTTATTAAATATACAAGAGAAGGATATTATGATTTTGGAATTGGTGATTATACTATTCCAAATGATTTTTCTATTTCATTTGAACATAATGAAGAACTTATAAAATTTGGTACTGTTTATAGTGGAGAAACTCAATTTGAGATTGAAAATAGCCCTATTTCCTCATTTACACCATCTTCTTTTTTTGTTAATGAAAAAGGGTTAAAAGGAAAGCAATCCTGGAAAAAAGGTCAACACTTTCACGGTGCAGAAATAACTATCTATAAAAAGTATTTTGATGAAATTATTTTAAAAAATTTTCCAAACAGTTTAGATTTTCATGCTTTCATTACTAATTTTACTTATAATTATCTGCCCATTGAAGTAACTGCTATTATTCAAACTTTAAGAAGTCGCGGTGAAAAAGGTCAACTTTCATCTTTATATTTAGAAAGTAAAATTTTAGAATGTATTGCTTTAATTAATTTAGAAATTCAATCATCTCCAGAAAATGTTTTTACTAACCAATTAAATTATGGACATGTAACAATTGGAAAAAATCGCACTGTAACTTTAACAGCTTCTGATGTAAATGCTATTCAAAAAGCTCATGATATTTTAACCAATGAATTTTGTAATCCACCAACTATCAGTGCATTAAGTAAAACTATTTTTTTAAATGAGCAAAAATTAAAAGCAGGTTTTTCATCTAGATATCATATGTCTATCAGCCAATATACAACATCACTTAAAATGGCTTTAGCAGAAAATTTACTCTCTACCACTGAGTTAAGCATTGATGAAATTGCAAAAAAAGTTGGCTATAACCATAGTGGTAATTTTATAAAAATGTTTAAAAAACTTCACGGAAAAACTCCATTATCTTTTAGAAAGTTAAAAAATTAATTTTTCAATCGACAAAAACTTACATTTTTTCTTTTTTTTATTTGTTATAATTATGCTTATAATTTTTAACATTTATTTTGGAGAAACATATGAAAAAATTTAAAGTATTTATTTTTTTACTAATATTCATAAGCAATTCCTTTGTTCTTAAAACAAATTCTATTTTTGCTTTAAGCACAGAAGAAAATGTATTAAACATTCTTTTTATCAGTTCATTTGATCCTAGTTTTATAAGTATTGAAGACCAATTTAACGGAATAAAAAAAGGATTAACTGCAGACTCTAATGTAATAATTCAATATATGAATTCAAAAACTTTTGATAGTATTGAAAACGAAGAAAAATTCTATAATTTACTTAAATATTCATTAGAAAACTATACTGAAATTGATGCTGTAATCGCTGGTGATGATGATGCAACAGAATTTTGTATTAAATATAGAGATGATTTATTTAAAGATATTCCCATTTCATTCTTAGGTGTACAAGATTTTGAAATATTAAATCGAGCTTTAGAATGTGATTTTTTTTCAGGAGTATATGAAGTTGAATCTATTAAAGATAATATTGAATTAATTAAAACTTTTCATCCTAATGTAGATACTATAACATTTATTGATACATATGGTATCTCAACTTATGAAGAAATTCTTAAAGATTATCCTGATATTAATTTTAAATGGATTTTAACAAAAGATAAAACTTTATCAGAAGTATTATTTACATTATCTAATCTTTCTGATAATAATGCTATAATACAACTTTACATAAATAAATTTAAAGATCTTGATAATTTTGATAAGAATTCACTTAACAAATTAATTGCTGCAAATTGTGCATCTACTCCAATTTACTCCACTTTAAATTATGATGTAGGTTATGGAAGTATTGGTGGAAAGGTAATAAATCATTTTATACAAGGAAAAAAAGCTGGCTCCATAGCATTGAATCTTTTAAATGGATATGATGCTAAGGATTTATTAATTGATGATGATACAGCAAATGAATATTATTTTGATTATAAAGCTTTAAAAAAATTTAATATAAATATTTCTAATCTACCTAAAGATTCTGTTATACTAAATCATCCAATTAATATAATAAAAGAATATAAAAATATATTTATTGCTTCATTGATATTACTGCTTGCACTTTTAAGTATGATATGCGCTTTAATTTTGTATATTATTTACAAAAAACAGTATGAAAAAGCAATTATAAATGCTATGCATAAGGCTGAAGAAGCAAACAAAATAAAAACTCATTTTATATCTAACATTAGCCATGAGCTTAAAACTCCAATTAATGTAATTATGTCTGCTATACAATTAATAAATTATAATAATATAGAGTATAATTCTTATTCTAACAATACTTTAACTATTATTGATAATAATTGTAAAAGATTATTAAGATTAATAAATAATCTAATTGATGTACAAAAACATGAGTTAGATGATACTAAACTAAATTTATCTTCTGTTAATATAGTAAATCTAATAGAAGAATTAGTTGGTTCTGTAATTCCTTATGCAAACTCTAAAAATTTAAATTTAATTTTTGATACTAATAAAGAAGATATAATCTTGAAACTCGACTCAGATAAAATTGAAAGAATCATATTAAATTTATTATCAAATGCTATTAAATTTTCTAAACCTTATGGTGAAATAAGAATAAATTTAATTTTTAAAGATTACTTATATATATCAGTGGAAGATGATGGTATAGGCATTGCTAAAGAAGATTTAAATAGAATTTTTGATAAATTCACCCAGCTTGATACTAGTTTTTCTCGAAAAAATGAAGGTAGTGGTATTGGATTATCTATTGTAAAATCATTTGTATTATTACATAATGGAGAAATTTCTGTTAAATCAGAGCTTAATAAGGGAACTAGCTTTTTAATAAAATTACCTTTAACAGAACCTTCCAATATAGAAACTGAATATACTTCATATGATAACCTTAGTGAAAATGTAAAAATTGAACTATCAGACATTTATATATAAGTAAAAAGCAGGCTAATTAACAGTATATATTAATTAGCCTGCTTTTTACTTATTATAAATTATTTATACGATCCATATTTTTTATTCTATTTAATTACAAAATTATTTTTAGGAAATACTATCATCACTATAGTTCCTTTTTACTACATCTTCTATACTAACTTCTTTTATAATATAATCCTTACCAACTTCATTACTTCTAGAGTAATATAAAACTTGTTCCACATAATTATCTATTTTATCAATTTGCATATCTATCTTCTTGGTAACATCATTATTATTATTTTCTATTAAAAGTTTGCTAGATGCTATTGGGGTTTTTATTTCATGTACCCATGTTTCAATATATTCCCTATACTCTTCTTGTATTTCTCGATAATGTTTAACATTTTCGTGCATATCTCTGCTTAATGCTTTTATTATCTTATTTATTTCTTCTGCTATTAAAAAATCACTTGCTTTCATTCAATTATATACCCAAGTCCTCTTCTAGTTTCAATGACATTTTGAATACCTAATCCATCTAACTTTTTACGCAATCTTGTTACAGTATTTGTAACTTTTATACCCACTATCGAATGTACAAAAGCCAAAACAATTGGAATACTAAAGTAAACTAAAGTTTGCATAAATATCGTCTTATTGATACTTTTCTTACTTACCCCTAACCATCTTAGTAACTATATCTTCTATCATTAAAATCATCTATAAGCTTCATTAATTCATCTTGTGATTTATCTTTATCTAATTTAAAGTTAACATTCACTCTACTTAAAATTACTTCTGCTTTATCACAAAAATCATCATTTATTACTATTGTACAAGGTTAAAATATTTTTCATATTTATCTCCTCTTTTCATATTCTTTATAATAAAAAAATAACTAATGAAATATATTTCTATATTACATTAGTTATTATATCTTTATCTTATCTTTACATCATAGGGATTTATCTTTCATTAACATTACAAAAATGTAATTTAACATCTCTATATTATTTCAATGAACTTTTATGTATATTTTATAAAAACTCATACTAGTTTAATCTATTCTTTAAAATTAACTACTGTCAATAACTTACTTTCATCTAAAGCTGAAATTACTTCTACTGAAATTTTTCCTTCTTTATATTTACAAAGACTAAATCTAGGATATTCTTCAAATCTTACAATACCATTATTCTCATCATAACCTACAAAACTCAAGCTTCCTGCTGTAAAATAAGGCTTGTCTGCAAAAACACCTTTAAAGGGATGATGAGTATGGCCTGTAAAAATTCCAATAATATCACTACTATTTATAACTTCCTCAAAACTATCATCAAAATCTATTGATGGAGTAGTGAATTGATCTTTTAAAAGGTGGTGATGAAGCATTAATATGGTATCTTTTTTACAATCAGTTTTTAATTGTTTATTTATCCATTCATATTGTTCTTTTGAAATAAATCCATCACTATTTTTATAGTTGGAATTATCAAAACTTATTATCCTTAAGTCACCTATTTCTTTAACAACATTATAGGATTTATTAGATTCCTTATTAAACCAACCCTTATAAAAAGCTTCTTTATTATCATGGTTTCCTAATGTAACTACATATGGAATACCTTTAAACAACCTATCTAATTCATATTTTAAAACTTTATAGTCTTCAGCGCTCCCTGACTCTACTAAGTCACCAGTAATAATAATAAAATCTATAGTTTTTAAATCTACTTTCTTTAGACAACTTTTAATTTGTTCTACAGGGTTTGTCATATTATTAAAAATAGAATTATATCCTTTTTCAGCTTTATGATATTTTCTTAAAAAGTGAATATCTGATAAGTGTAAAAACCTCATACTTATTCACCTACTTATTTTTCTTTTTTCTTTTATTTTGTATGCTAAATAATATAAGTGCAACAATTGTTGCTACATAAGGAATAGATGCAGTAATTTGTGTTTTTAATGATGTATTTTGAAGTACGTTTCCTGCTGCTTGTGAAAATCCAAAGAATAAACTTGATAAAAGAACTCCTATTGGATGAGACTTTCCTAAATTATTAGCAGCCATGGCAATATATCCACGTCCTGAAGTCATATTTTGCATAAATAAAGTTACAGTTCCCATAGAAAGAAGAACTCCACCTAACCCGCATAATATTCCAGATAAACTTATTGTTAAGAATTGATACTTTTCTACTGGAGTACCAAGACTTCTTGCAGCTTCTTTATTAATTCCTATAGCACGTAATCTATAGCCTAATACTGTTTTATATAAGAAAATATATATTCCTATTGCTAATATAAAAGCTAAATAATCAATAAATGTTAAACCTGAAAGAATAGTTCCTAATACAGGAATATCTTTAATTATAGGTAAATCAATCTTTGGAAGACTAACTAAACTTGGATCTGTAAATACTCCCTTTGTTTTGAAAATTATATAAAGTAAGTATGTTGTAGCTCCACCCATCATGGTATTAGTAGCCATACCAACAACAACTGGAGATGCTTTTAGCTTAATAATACAAAATCCTACAATGGCAGAAACTATCATTCCACTAATTGCTCCTGCAAGAACAGATAAAAATACATTATGAGTATAATAATTGGCAACAATGCTGAAGAATGCTCCTGTTAACATTGTTCCTTCCATTGCAATATTAAAAATACGTACTCTAGTACATATAGCTGCAGCTAAAGTTACTAATAAAATAGGTGTCATCATACGAAGAGTTGAATTAGCCACCACTGCTAAATAATCTATACTTAACTCCATTATTTTACTCCTTCCTTATCCGTTGTATTTTGTTTCTTCTTATACCACTTAACAGCAAACTTTGCAGTGATTAATAAAGTAATTATACCTTGAATAATTGTTGTTACTTCTGATGGTACTCCCATACTACGCTCAATGGTACTTCCCCCTGTAGTAATTCCAGCTAAGAAAATACCACTTACTAAAATACCAACTGGATGATTGCTTGACATTAATGAAGCTATAATACCAGTCCATGCATATCCTGGAGATGTAATCATATTATCTACGTAACGATATCTTGTACCTAAAACTTCACATGCACCACCTAGTCCAGCTAAAGCTCCACTAAGCATTAATACATAATACATCATTTTAGTACTATTAACTCCACCATAATTTGCAAAATTAGCGTTTAAACCTCCCATTTTTGCTTTATATCCGAAGCTTGTTCTTTTCATTATGAAAAGTACAACTAAAACACAAATAACCGCAATTACAAATCCCCAGTGCAATGAATATCCTTCAAACATTTTAGGTAAAATGTTGTCTATTAATTTTTGAGTTTGAATTGCTGAAGAATCTGCTCCTAAAGGATCTTTTACTACATATGTTGTAAAGTAAGAAGCTATGTAATCAGCAATATAATTCATCATAAGTGTTATAATAAGTAAATCTAATTTAAATCTTTCACTTACATAAGCTGAAATAAGTGAATATAAAACACCTACTAAAGCTCCACTAGCAAGAGACATTGCCACAACAAAAGCTGGTGGTCCTGGACATATAACTGCTACAACCGCTGAAGTAAAAGCACCTAAAACCATTTGCCCTGCTGCACCTAAACTTGAATAACCAGATCCCCAAGCTAATGCACCAGCAAGCCCGGCAAATATAATTGGAACTGAACGTGTTAATGTGGTAGTTAAATAATAAGCTGAACCAAATCCACCTTTAAACATTCCTATGATCGCTTCAAAAGGATTAAATCCTGAAAGTGCAATAATTACTCCACCTAATAACAATCCAACAAATATAGCTTGCAATGGATGTTTTAATGGTTCAAATACAGCTAAAAATTTACTTTTTGCACTGCCTTCCAATAACGAGTTTTTACTTTTCATTATTTTTACCTCCTACCATTAAAAGACCTAATGCCTTTTCATCAATGCTTCCTCTTTTAAATTCACCAACAATTTCACCATCATAAATTACATAAATTCTATCACTTAAATCCATAATTTCACTTAATTCAGAAGATACTAATAAAACACTATCTCCACTATTTCTCTTTGCAACAAGCTGATCATGTATAAACTCTATAGCCCCTATATCAATACCTCTTGTAGGTTCACAAGCAATAATAAGAGGCGTCTCCATGGCCATCTCTCTTGCAACAATAAGTTTTTGTGCATTTCCACCTGATAGTTCTTTTATTTTTTGCGAAGGTGAATCTGCTTTAACAAGGAATTTAGAAATTAATTCTTTTGCATGAGATGTAACTTTTTGAATATTTAATATTCCCCTTTTAGAAAACTCTTTAGTATCCTCAAATCCCATTAAGGCATTTTCAGCTAAAGTAGCTTCTGGTGCACTTCCCCACATATAACGATCTTCTGGAATATGTGCAATACCAGCTTCTCTTATGTTCATTACAGTTTTATTTGTAATATCTTTTTTATCAATAGTAACTTTACCACCATCAACCTTTTCTAACCCTGTAATACATCTAATAAGCTCAGATTGACCATTTCCAGATACACCTGCAATACCTACTATTTCACCTTTTTTAATATGTAAATTAACTTTATTTAAAATATTTTTATCATGCTCACCTTTTAAAGTTAAATCTTTAACTTCTAAAAGAACTTCTTTAGTTTCTTTTTCAGGGATTACCCTATTGGCAATTTGTCTTCCTACCATTAAATAAGATAATTCCTCAACACTTGTATCCTTTTTTAATTTTTCAGCAACAACTTGACCAAGTCTCATTACTACTACTCTATCTGCAACTTCCATAACTTCATGAAGCTTATGAGTAATAATTATTAAGCTTTTACCCATTTTAGCTAATTGCTTCATTGTTTTTAAAAGCTCGTCTACTTCAATAGGTGTAAGAACTGCTGATGGTTCATCAAAAATAATAATATCTGCATTTTGATAAAGAGTTTTTAAGATTTCAACACGTTGTTGAAGTCCTACAGGACACTCTTCCACAATAGCATTAGGATCCACCTTTAACATATAACGCTTTGAAAGTTCTTCAACCATTTGAATATTCTTTTTATAATCAAAAAATACTCCTTTTTTCATTTCATTTTTATATACAATATTTTCTGCAACAGTCATTGATTCAAAAAGCATAAAATGTTGTTGAACCATACCTATTCCTTGTGCCATTGAATCTGATGGATTATGGAAGTTCATCTTCTTTCCATTTATAAATATTTCTCCAGAATCTGGTTTTTCTAACCCATAAAGAATCTTCATTATTGTAGATTTTCCAGCACCATTTTCTCCAACAACAGCAAGTATTTCTCCTTTATTTAGATTAATATTAACCTTGTTATTAGCTACAACATTGCCGTAGGTTTTAACAATATTTTTCATTTCTAAAATCATGTAAAACTTACTCCTTTTCTAAATTAATTTAGGAAAATATAATAAAAGGCAAAGCGAAAATTGCTTCACCTCTTTATATAACTGCACTACGTGCTTATTATATTCTTATTAGTTTGCAGATTCTTCAGGAACTTCAATTACTAATTCTCCTGAAATAATTTTTTCTGCTGCTGCTTTACCAGCTGCTAAAACTTCATCAGTCATAATTTCTGTGTTTCTATAGTTCATTTCTTCTGGAGAAACACCAACAACTCCAAATGCACCTTCTTTTAATCCAAGAACTTGTGCACCACCATTTAACCCATTAACTAAGAATCTATCAATTATAGTATTCATAACTGCTCCAGTATTCTTTAATAATCCACTTATTATACTTGGGTTTTCAGAAGTTGTTTGATCAATACTTAACCCTGTTGTGTATATTGGTGTACCTTTTTTAGCTAATTCTTGAGCAGCTTGATATATACCTGAGTTTGCACTAGCAGATACTCCACCAAATATAAAATTAGCCCCTGCAGCTTTTTGTTGTAATGTATATTCATAAGCTAAGTTAGTATCACTGTAAGAGTTTGTATAGTTATACATAAATTTAGCTGCTGGATTAACAGATTTTACTCCTTCTGAGAATCCATATCTATATTTGTATGTAGCTTGTGTTTGGAATGATGATATATATCCATATAAGCTTTCGTTAGGGAAAGCTGTTCCAATCATTGCTCCTAAAACGTATGAACCTTGTGCTTCATCAAATCCAAAGCTTGTTACTTTTTCATTAGACGCAGTTGTATCAATTACAGCATATTTTGTATTTGGGAATTTGTCAGCAGCAGCACTAAATGGATCAGCAGCTTGCCAACCTATACCTATAATTAAGTCATATCCTTCATTTGATGCAGCAATTGTATTTTCTTCCCATGCTGCAGTATCTGTACATTCAATTGATGTCATTTTAAATCCATATGTTTCGCTTGCTTTTTTTAAAGCTTCATATGCTTGAAGAATAAACTGTTCTGTTCCTATTGTATCTGAAATTAGAGCTACTCTTAATTTAGAATAATCTCCATTATTTCCTTCACTTCCTGCTGATTGATTGTTGCTTGAATTAGAACATCCAGCAAAAAGAAATACAGTCATAACAAGTAATAAAGACTTTACTATTTTTTTCATTATTTCATCTCCTATAGTTCATTTATCAATTATATTATAATTATTATAAACACAAAAAAATATGACGCAAGTCATGTTTTTACGAAAAAATCTGTATATTTTTTTATTTTTTTTATTTATCATTCGTATTTTTCCTGTAAAATCGTCTTTATTAGCCATATTTTCAGCATTTTTTTAATATAATTATATTTTCTTTCACTTATTAACTTACATCTTTATTGTTATATATTTTTTGTTATGCTAAAATATTTACTATAAATTAACGAACAATTAATAATTAATCTACATATATATGGGGAGGAAATTATGGCAAAAGTTAAGAATAAGGCATTATTAGATGAATATATAAATAGCACAGGTATAACTAAGCTATTTTCACAAAATATTAGTAAATATTTAGATTTATTTTCATTTAAAAAAGGTGACTTTTTAATTAACGAAGGAGAATGTTCAGAATATCTATTTTTTTTAGTAAGTGGAACTATTAAAGTTTTTTCATACTCAACATCTGGTAAAGTAATGTATTTATCTCATTTTAATTCATTTGAAATTATAGGTGAAGCTTGTAGCCTTTGGCAAAAATCCCCAACCGCTTCAGTTCAAGCAACTTCAATGGTACACTGTATAGGCATATCTATGAAATATAGACAATTACTTCTAAATGATATTATCTTTTTAAGATATATTTGTGAAAATCTTAGTGAAAGACTTAGCTATATGAATAATACTACTTGTACAAATCTTTATGAATCCTTAGAAAGTAGATTAGCATCTTTTATATTAAGAACTGAAAAAAATGGAGTATTTTCTTATAACTTAACAGAATGTGCAGAACTTCTATGTGCAAGCTATCGTCACTTATTAAGAGTAGTTAACTTATTTTGTAATACAAATATACTATCTAAAGATGGAAAGTCTTACACCATTTTAGATAGAGATTATCTAATAAAAATTGTATCAAATTCTCATAATACTGATAATAAAAGGAATTAATACTACTATTGCACTTACTGCTGATAATATACACCCTAGATAGGTAAGATATTTATCTATTTCCTTTTGAGCTTTTTAAACTTCAAAATTAATGCTCTATCTTAACTAATAGAAAAAAATCCTGAAGCTTAAATTACTTCAGAATTTTTTTTAGATAAATGTTACAACCTCTTCTAATGGCTTTCTTTTAGGACTATCTGGTGTTTCATCTGCTGGAACTCCTAGTGAAATTATGGACATTAATGAGTATTCAGGTTTTTCAAAATTGATTATTTCTTCAATTTCTTTTTTAGCATGAGCTGGACCCGTCATATAGCAAGCACCGTATCCCATAGCTGTTGCTGCTAACATAAAGTTTTCTACTGCTGCTCCAATTCCTTGTGCTGCAGATTGTGTAGATTTCATAACTTCTATTATATCTTCACCTACATTATTTTCTCTTAATATTTTCTCTTCCACCATCTTATATTCATTGGCATAAACTAATATGGCACATGATGATCTTTGGAAATTAATATAATAAGGCAATACTCTCATAAATTTTTTCTTTTCATCTTCATTTTTAGTTAATGAAGCAATATATTCATGACTCTTGCTTACTGCCTCAGCCATTTTATTTATTATTTCTTTATCTTGTACCACTACAAAATGCCAATTTTGTTGATGCTTTGGTGATGGTGCATGAGTTGCTGCATCTAACATCTTTAGTATATCTTCCTTTGGAATTACTGCATCTTTATAATCTCTTATACTTTTTCTCTTATAAATAAAATCTAATTCTGACATTAAACCTGCTCCTTCATAATAATATTATCATTAATTTTATACTATTTTCACATAATTAACAAATTTATAATAACATCTATAATAGTGCATTTTATATTTGATAATTATTAATTTATCATTGAGCATTAGTTAATAAAATTTCAAAATTATTGTTTCTTACTTTAACTAGCTTTTTTCTTTGTACTAATGTAAACTTTTCCAAGGAGTGATAATAATGGCTGGAATCAACAATGGATTTTTATTGAAGTAAAATAGTTCATGAATTATGAACTTATATTTAAATGATAAATTTAAGTAATAAACTCCCCTAGGGGAGTTTAAAAAATATAATTTAAAAGCTCTGTGAGTTTTGTCATTCATAATTCATCATTAATTTATAATTATTCATTATAAACTTTAAAGTATCCTTGTGGGTGTAAGCATGCTGGACACGACTTTGGTGCTTCTTTCCCTTCATAGATGTATCCGCAATTAGTACACATCCATAGCACTGATTCTTCTTTCTTAAAAACAGTATGATTTTGCAAGTTATTAATTAGCTTTTTATATCTCTTTTCATGATTCTTTTCTACCTCTGCAATTCTTTCATAAGCTGTTGCAATAACAGAAAACCCCTCTTCTCTTGCTTCCTTTGCAAACTCTGGATAAAGAACTGTCCATTCTTCATTTTCTCCTGATGCCGCAGCTTTTAAATTATCTAAAGTATTATCATGATATGATACTGGATAAGTAGATGTTATCTCAATCCCCTCATCTTTAAAATCTTCTTTTAAGAATTTATAAAATCTCTTGGCATGCTCTTTTTCTTGCTCTGCTATTTCCATTAAAATATTAGCAATTTCCACATAACCTTCTTTTTTAGCTAAGCTTGAATAATAAGTATATCTCATCCTAGCTTGTGATTCTCCTGCAAATGATTTTAATAAATTTTCAGCGGTTCTTGTCCCTTTTAACCTCATAAAATACACTCCTTAATTAACAATTATTCTTTACTGTAAATTATATCCATTTTATTCCATTTTAAAACTAGTTTTGAAAATTTTATAGACTTATATTTCTTTTCACATAATAATTGTTCAGCATATTTATAAAATCAAAAAAGTAGATAGACTTATTTCTACCTACTTTCCTTATTAACAATAAATCATATTCTGATAAAATTAATTGACTATTCACACCAACCTTCTCATAAAAACTATCTTCTTCATATATTCTCCCTCTTTATCATTTACTATCATTTATTATCATTTTATACTATTTATTCTACTTAGTCAATTGAACTCCCATTTTTTTTATAATATAATGATAATAAATAATATTAATAAGGGGCTGCATATAATGTTTACTGAGGAACGTCATGAACATATTTTAAATTTATTAAATAACAACGGTAAAGTTCTAGTGAAAGATTTAAGTAAAGAGTTTAATGTCAGCGAAAGCATGATTAGAAAAGATCTACAATTTTTAGAAAAGAAAAATTTATTGCAGCGCACCTATGGTGGTGCCATTAATATAAAACAATCCTATTCAAATGTAGAATCATTTAACAAGAGAGTTTCTAAAAACATAGATTTAAAAGAAAAGTTAGCCATTAAAGCCTATAATGAAATTACTGATAAAGATACCATCTTTCTAGATGCCTCTACTGCTTCCTATATGATTGCTAAATTAATTGTAAAAAACAACAAAGATGTAACATTAATTACAAATATGCTTGAAATATCATCACTTATACCTGAAAACTGTAAAACAAACTTTATTTTTATTGGTGGTGACTACAATCCATTTGTTGGTGGAAGTATTGGTTCTCATTCTATTGCACAAATCAAACAATATCGATGTACAAAAGCTTTTATTGGATGTACAGGTATAAGCCTAGCTGATGGTGTTGTCAGTACAGCTCTTTCAGAAGATGCTTATACTAAAAGTGCCATAATGAGTATTTCTAAAGAACTTTATATCGTAACATTAAATGAAAAATTCCAAACTACTGGCAGTTTTATCTTTGCAAATATTTCTGACTTTAATGCCATAATAACAGAAAGTCAACCTGAAAAATCAATACTTAAATTACTTGGTGAAGCTTACATTACTTTAATTTAATATATTATAGACTTTATATTAAGAGAGATACATAAACTTAATGTATCCCTCTTAATTTCTTAGTAACCTATATTTTTTATTAATACTTTTTGAAATTAGGTTCATATTTATCATAAACTTTCTTCTTATATAAAAATGCATTTCTTGGACAACTATTCATACACCTTTGGCATAATAAGCATTTATCATTAAATCTTACTTTATTGCTTATATGAATACTTTTTCTTGGACATCTAATTTCGCACATCCTGCAATGAATACATTTTTTCAAATCAACTTCTATATTTTTTATTAATCTTTTTGTGATATAGGGATAAAATATTTTATAGACTGCTCTTACAAAATCTACTTTTAAAAAATTTGTATGATATATTTTTTCTTCACCACTTAAAAAATCTTCTATAGCTTTACTTCCCACCTTAATAGCATCTTTTATCCGTTTTTCTTCTTCATCTTTAGGTGTCTTTTTAAACATAAAGTTATAAAAATTATTAGGCATCTGTACAAATTGGCAGTATTTCACATTAAGAAAAGAAGCTCTATTTAAAACATCTTGAAAAGCCGATGATGGCTCATTGGAGGATTGAGTGGAAAATAACATGCACCTACCTGTATATCCATATAAATTCTTCCTTATATAGTTAACTAATATATCTGGATATAAATCAACATATATAGGACCCCCTATAACTATATATTTATAATTACATGGAAGTACAGTATCTTCTTCAATGTTTATCAAATCTGTATATATATTCTTCTCTTCCAACTTTTTTTTCATATTACATGCTACAAATTTTGTGTTGCCTGTACCTGAAAAATAAATTATAGCAGCTCTTATCATTTTCTAACCACCCTCTTTATAAAATAAACACCCTTATAACATATTATAGTGTTAAAGGGTGCTTACTATATCAAGTTTTTACTTTGTTATTATAATAAATTTCACTGCATAAAATTTTTATACTAGTATCTTTGTAAACTCTAGATTCTTGTCCTCTAATCTATTAATAAAATTACCTAAAATGTATATTCTTTCTATTAAATCATATCTTTTAAATTTAATTCAGAACTATCTTTCTTAACTGCTCCTATATAGTATTCAATGCCCTTACTTACAGCTCCAAAATCTCCATGGCTATCTGAACCTACGGTTATAATCATATTATTATTCTTACAAAATTCTATACAAGTTTCTGTCATCATCTCACTATTGGCAGGGTAATAACATTCAACTCCATCAATACCTATACTTTTAAACTTCTCTAACTTTTCTAATACCTCTTCTTTAGTATTATTTTTATAATAATTACATGGATGTGCTAAAACTACATATCCATTAGCTTCATGAACAGCGTCTATCACTTCTTCAACAGTTGGATAATCAAAATACTCATGCCCACATTTATATTGTCCATAATATTTTACACCTTCGAACAATTCACTAGTTATACCTCTGTCAAATAAATAATGAATTCCCTTCCAGCCTCCTTTTCTTCTATCATAATCATATGCTTCATAATCTTCACTGCTTATATTTTCATAATCATTTTCCATTCTCTTTATAAGCTCAATACTCGTTTCTAATAATTCATTTTTTGCTTTATGAACTAAATTAAATAACTTCTCATTATCCTGAAAGTTATATGCTAAGATATGTACTACTATATCTTCAAATCTTGCATCTATTTCTACTCCTCTAATAACATTAATACCAAATTCTTCAGCTGCTTCTTTAAGCTCCGTATATGAATCTAAAACATTATGATCAGTAATTGCTATTAATTGAACATTTCTTTTTTTTGCATCCTCCACTATTTCTCTTGGAGACATTGTCCCATCTGAATAATAACTATGCATATGTAAATCTGCTAACATAACTTTTCTCCCCTTTTTATATTTTATTATAATTAAATTTTAATCATTTAATCTAGTATTGTCCACAATTCATACTATATAACAACTAATTTTTGTTATTTTATGTTTTCTTTCCTGTATATTTAGGGTATAATAAACTTTGGGAGAATTTTGTATACATAAGTTAAATTAATTCTCCATTAATATTTAAAGTACACGGAGGTATTGCCATGTTAGTTTCAGCTAAAGAAATGTTAAACAAAGCAAGAGAAGGTAAATATGCTGTTGGTCAATTCAACATTAATAACTTAGAATGGACAAAAGCAATATTATTAACAGCTCAAGAAAATAACTCACCAGTAATCTTAGGAGTATCTGAAGGTGCTGGAAAATATATGTGTGGTTACAAAACAATAGTTGGTATGGTTAACGGAATGTTAGAAGAATTAAACATAACAGTTCCAGTTGCTTTACACTTAGACCACGGTAGCTACGAAGGATGTTACAAAGCTATGGAAGCTGGATTCTCTTCAGTTATGTTCGATGGATCTCACTACCCAATAGCAGAAAACATCGAAAAGACTCAAGAATTAGTAAAAGTTACTTCTGAAAGAGGATTATCTTTAGAAGCAGAAGTTGGATCAATTGGTGGAGAAGAAGACGGTGTTGTTGGTAAAGGTGAAGTTGCTGACGCTCAAGAATGTAAATCAATTGCTGATTTAGGAGTTACTATGTTAGCAGCTGGTATCGGAAACATCCACGGAAAATACCCATCAAACTGGCAAGGACTTGCTTTTGATGCTTTAGAAGAAATCAATACAGCTTGCGGAAATATGCCATTAGTATTACACGGAGGAACTGGAATTCCAGAAGATATGATCAAAAAAGCTATATCTTTAGGAGTTTCTAAAATCAACGTTAACACTGAATGTCAATTAGCATTCCAAGAAGCTACTAGAAAATATGTAGAAGCTGGTAAAGACTTAGAAGGAAAAGGATTTGACCCAAGAAAATTATTAAATCCTGGATTCGAAGCTATCAAAGCTACAGTTAAAGAAAAAATGGAATTATTCGGATCAATTAACAAAGCTTAATTTTTCCACATTAAAAGAGCTGCTTAATGGCAGCTCTTTCTTATTATGTATTTTCTATTATTATTGTGTGTTCTATCGGTTTCCATTCAACCTTTTTAAATAAAGCAACTATTGCTATTGGTATATATGTTACAATAAATAAAGGGAAAGTAAAAGTATATAGTATCTTTTCAAAAGCTGTAGCTCTAATTTCTTTCCATTCAGTTATTGTTGTTAATGCACCAAAAGCAAATAATGTTAAATAATAATTAAAAATAGTGAATATTATACTTAATGTAGCTTGATGTACTAATAACATATCAGTCTTATTTAATATAGATATTATAAATACTGTAAAATTAACTAGCAATCCTAGTAAAGAAATAAACATAGCTGGTGCTATAGTCATCAACATATCAAAGGATGAAAAAGATTTATTTTTAAATATATTTATAAATAAATTCCATCCATCTTTCTTAAACACCTGATAAAATCCTTTAGACCAACGTAGTCTTTGATTCCAAGATTGCTTGAAAGTACAAGGTTGCTCATCATAAAATTTCGCTTTATGACAATATCCTATTTTTTCATTATTTAATACAATATCCATTGAAAATTCTAAATCTTCAGTAAGCAAATGATATTTCCATCCATTATTCTTTTTTATTATTTCATGGCTTATTAAAAATCCAGTACCTGATATAGTACAACTTGTATTTAAAATCATTCTTGAATTATTAAGATATTTAGATTCACGTAAGAACCACAATGCATATCCTGCTGAAATCCAATTTGAATTAAAATTCTTTGAATTTCTATAACTAGTTATTGCTTTATACCCATTATTAAACACCTTATTCATTTCTAAAATATAATTATTATCTAAAATATTATCTGCATCAAAAATAAAATAGCCTTTATACTCTTTTTCTTTATAATCTCTCATTATTATTTTAAAAATATAATCTAAAGCATATCCTTTACCAACTAACTTTTTATTATTTCTTTCATAAACAATAGCACCTGCTTCTCTAGCAATTTGTGCAGTATCATCTGAACAATTATCAGCTACCACAAATATATCTATCAATTGGCTTGGATAATTTTGATTTTTAATACTTTGTAACAATTGACCTATTACAACTCTTTCATTTCTAGCACTTATTATAACTGCATATCTATTTTTAACATCTGTTTTAAAATTTTTACTTTTCTTTAAAACACCTATAATGGCATAAAAAATTTGATATGAGTATAGTGTTAAAAATAAAAATAACATTATTTTATTGAAAATTATTATAAAATTATACATAACTCCTCCTATATTTCGACACAAGTCATATTATCTCATTTTATATATTTTTTTGTCAAATAAATTGTAATGTATATTTATTTTCTATAATAATGCAAAAACACTTGAATAATTTTACAAATAGATAAAATAAAAAACATTTATGATAAACTATTGCTATAACTAAGTTTACACACAACAATGACAGCAAGTAGCTATACATAAATGTTTCAAGATACAATTATATCAGATAAATTATCATTATACAAATTTTTTAAACAATTAAATTTTGATTTATATCTAGTTAAGTTACAGTTAAAACACTTAGAAAGTATTATGAATGCAATGATATCAAAAGAGAGTTTAATAGTAAAATTTCCCACACAATGAAGCTTGTCCAAGCAAGGCATCAAACATAAATAAAATCATTCTTTTGTGATATAATACTTTCGCTAAAAACCAAAATACATCACATAAGGAATGACTAGAATATGATTATACCATTAAATATTAAAAGCGAAAATACCTATCATAAAATTTTTACATTAATGATATTAACCATTAAGTAGCTCTTCTTTATTATTTATTTTCTATAAAATTATTTATCATTTTTCTTGCAATGGACATCTTCTTTGGTAGATTAGGTAAATTATCTTTCTTAAACCATGCTGCATCCAGTATCTCTTTGCCATCTACCTTTATTTCTCCACTTTCATATTCAGCAAAGAACCCTATCATTAATGAATTAGGAAAAGCCCATGTTTGATTTCCATAATATTTAATATTCTTTATCTTAATTCCTACTTCTTCCAAAACTTCTCTTTTCACAGTACTTTCTAAATCTTCGCCAGCATCTACAAAACCAGCAATTATACTGTACATATTATCTTCAAAATTTTTATTATGTGCTAAAAGTATTTCATCACCTCTAGTAATAGCTACTATTATAGCTGGACATATAACTGGATATGTTACTGTCCCACATTTTGTGCAAACTTTAGCTCTTTCATCCTCTTTATTTATATTTGGCGAACCACATCTACTGCAGTATTTATGGCTATTATCCCAGTTTAATAAATGATTAGCCCTTCCTGCTATTAAGAAAATTTCTTCATCTACAATTTGTCCTAATTGATATAACGATATAATTTGAAAGTTCATTGGCAGTCTTTTTATGTCTTCACATTCAACTATGTAACATTTGCCTATATTAAATTCACCAAAGCAATACTCTTTATTAATAGTTAAACCTAATTCTTCTATTTCCCTTCTCCTAGGAATATTTATTTCATTAGCATTAAACTTAACTATTAATTGTCCTTCATAAAAAACAAAGCATACATCTTCTTGCAACACTTCCTCATGCTCATTTAATATAGACTTAAAGTTCAAATACTCAAAACTCAAAATTACCTCCCCCTTTTTTTAAATTAAACGCTTCGATAATTAAGTGAATAATCAAAGCTATATGCACTGTTTAATTTATTTTAGTACTTGTAATAATTTAAGTAGAGCACTACTAAAAGTAAACACCCTACTTAAGCTATTATGATAATTAGCACTCTGTTCTAATAACTTCAACCTTATATCCATCTGGATCTGTTACAAAATAGTATTTTGGTGGTTCTCCTGGAAGACCTTTTAATGGGGTAACTTCATAACCAAGACTCAAATGCTTTTCTCTTAGTTCTTCAATATTTGGTGCTCCTATAGCTATGTGACTAAATCCATCACCTATATCATATGGCTTTTCTGGATCATAATTATAAGTTAATTCTAACTCATATCCATCTTCCTTATCTGATAAATAAACTAATGTAAATTTATGCTCTGGAAAATCCTTTCTACGTGTTTCAACTAACTCTAATACTTCTTTATAAAACTCTAAAGATTTTTCTAAATTAGCAACTCTTATACATGTGTGTAACATTTTTGCACCCATAACATTTCCTCCTAAAACTTAATAATACAAAATTATTTTAACATTATATATTTTAATAATCTATACTTCTACTGTAACTTTATTCCATGTATTAATTCTATCAATGAAAGCAATTGTATTTCTTTTAGCATCCCCATTTATTTTCACTAAATACTTCTTTATATTCCTTGTAAAAATCTCTGCATTTACTTTTGCCAAAAATTCCCCTTTAAATATGTTCATAATATTACTTATTTCCCCATCTACAACTTCTGATTTTAACTTATACTGACTATCTTCTAAAATATTATTGCATCTTTCAATAAATTTATTTATATTTTCTTCTGTATTAACAAGCTGAAACTTGTCTAAAATTGCATCATCAATAGTATTTTTATTATTAAATAATACTCTAGCATATCTTCTCATAAATTCGCTACTAGCTATAAAAAACTCAATTTTGCTATCAATATAGCTTATATAAATATAATCATCAGTAATTCTAGATATTTTAAATCCTAAACTATTAAATATCTTATTATACTCATCTTCAAATTTCTTAATAAAGCTCCTACAATATATTACAGAAGCTATTTTTTCATTTATAATTCCCTTATTTTGATTAATTCCCTTAATTATTCCTGATAAATTTTTTTCAGTGAGCCATTTTAATATTTCTTCATCACATGTAAACTTCTTTTCTTTCATAATTCCCTCTCCTCTTTTAACCATTAATCTATAATTGACATCTTAAAATTATCTATATTGTATTGGTAATTATATCCTATTTTAATATAAATATCTTTTTATGTAAATATTAACAAGTAGCATTTTTTCTATATTTCTCAAAAAAAGATGCTTTAATATTATACTAAAGCATCTATTATATTTCTCATCTATTTACTCTTTTACTTTTAAAATTATAAATAATCTTTCCTAAAGCATATATCCTTTCTTCATCTATATTTTTTATTTCATCCAAAAATAACTCCTTTAACTTAAAAAAGCCATCCTTATAACACTCATTAATTTTATTTCCCTCTAAACTGCATCCAATAGAAAATATCATAACAGCTATCAATATGGCTACCATTTCTTCTTTCCTATTATCAACCCCTCCTATAGCTATTGCTAATAGTGCAGTGAAAATATAGCCTAATCCTATTTTTTTATTTAAATCCATACTATTATTTTCTATATAAAACTCACTATATCCATCAGTTATATAGTATTCTTCTGCCTCTACAATTAGAAAAGTCTTATTTTTTATGGCAAAATCTCTATACTCGTCCTTTATATTTTTTTTCTTGCATCTATTTTTTTTCTGTGACCTTATCAAGGCCTGTACTTCTTCTACCGTTCCTTTTACAAGATCTATTGTGTATCTATTCAAAAAGCTTAAAGCTGTATTTTTTCTATATAATGAAATATTTACTTCAGTTAAATCCAATAATACTGGTACTTTTCGTTTCTTAGCTATCCTTAATGCTCTCTCCATTGCTAATATCTTTCCATTATCCAGCGTTTCTAATCCAATTACTAATGAATTACTTGCTGCAGTTATTTCATGAATTTCTTCTATTCCATAAGCCATTATACTTCTTCCATTAAAAATCCTCACTGCTTCTGCAAATTCATTAGCTTTAGTCATATCTGAAATATAATGTACTTTCGGGTTAGTTTTTCTTTCTTTTTCTAAAATACCAGCAATCGACTCTTTGCTAAGTTTCATTTTTTATTATCCTCACTTTATTATCTAGAGTGCAACATGCCTATAATATAGTATTCATATTTAATCAATAGTGTTAAAGGATTATACCTTTATTTAAGGATTATAAAAGTGGACAAATTAATTTGCCCACTTCTATTTTAAACTTTATATCTAATATTTATTTAAAAGCTAATTTCTTTTTATTATTTTCTTATTCTTCATCACCAAAAACTTTTTTCTTTAAAATCAATCCTGCTTTAGTAATTGCAACTCCCCCTAAAGCAGTTTCTCTCAGTGAAGATGGAAGACTTTTACCTACTTGATACATAGCTGTTACTGCATCATCAAAAGGAATATGAGAGCTAACACCTGCCATAACTAACTCTGCTGTTGATAATGCACTTACAGCACCTGCTGCATTTCTTTTAGCACATGGTATCTCCACTAAACCAGCTACAGGATCACATACTAATCCTAATATATTTTTTAATACTATAGCTCCTGCATCTAAGCACATCTTTGCAGTTCCACCCATCATCTCAACTACAGCAGCTGCTGCCATAGCTGATGCTGAACCACATTCTGCCTGACATCCTCCTTCTGCTCCAGAAAGAGTTGCATTTCTTCCTATAATCATTCCTACTGCTGAAGAAGTAAATAAAGCATTTATTAATTCATCATCACTTTTATTAAGTCTTTCTCCTGCTGATAAAACTACTGCTGGCAATATTCCACAAGATCCTGCTGTAGGACAAGCCACTATCCTTCCCATAGAAGCATTTACCTCTGATGACGATAACGCCATGGCCATGGCTTTTACAATTACATCACCTGTTAAAGTCTCTTTACTTTCTAGGTATTTCTGCATTTTATAACCATCTCCACCAATAAGTCCACTAACTGAATAAACTTCTTTAGCCCTACCTTCATTAGCTCCATCTTTCATAGCCTGCAATACATCTCTCATTCTTGCATAAGCTTCTTCTCTCGTTATTTCTCTATTTTCCATTTCTATTCTAATAGCATATTCACTTAAAGAAATATTTTCTGATTCACATATTCTTAATAATTCTTCACCATTTTTAGCTTCTAGCATATTACTCACCATCCTTAATTGGATTAATCATAATAACTTTTTTTATGTATCCAAAGCTTTTAATTTGTTCTACAGCTTCCTCAGTCATTTCTCCATCTAATTCAAAAACCATAGTTGCTTCTTTTCCTTTTTGGCTTCTAATTACCTTCATAAAAGCTATATTTATATCTAACTCAAATAACAGTGCTGTAACTTGTGATACAACTCCTGGAACATCCATATGTGAAATCACTAGTGTTGGATATGCTCCTGTAAACTCAACATTACTTCCATTTACTTCTGTAACATTAATACTTCCACCACCAATGGATGAACCAACCATTTCATATTCTTCACCTTCTCGACCTTCAATTAATACTTTAACTGTATTAGGATGAACATCACCAAGATCAGCTTCCTGAAAAATTATTTTAATTCCTTCTTTTTCTGCAATATCTAATGCATTCCTTAACCTTAAGTCACTAGGTTCCATACCTAATATACCAGCTACAAGAGCTCTATCCGTGCCATGTCCCTTATATGTTTTAGCAAAAGATCCATGTAATAAAAAGATAACTTTTTTTATATCACCTCCAGCAACTGCCCTTGCTATCTTCCCTAATCTAGCTGCACCTGCCGTATGAGATGATGATGGTCCAATCATTATTGGTCCTAAAATATCAAATACACCTACGCTTTTCATAAACTACCCCCAGTCTTTTTAATTGATAATGGATAATTGATAATTATGGATGAAACTGTTTAAGTATGGATGAAACTGTTTAAGAAAATTTCACAAATATATTCTTCAGAAAGTCCAAGACTTTCATCAGCAATTATCAATTACTAATTATCCATTACCAATTTATAAATATTAATTAATATTTATAAAAGATGCTCCCTCCAATAAATTCTCTTAAAATTGAATTCTCTGGTACCAGTGCTTTATCTATCTCATCAAAAAATCCTAAAAATGCTTTTAGCCTTTTTACTTCATCATAAACACTACTATCTGCACTTACTTTATCTAATTCTTCTAGGGCCTTTCTCTTTAATACACATAATTCATATACTAAAGTAGAATTAAACATAACATCTGCTTCTTCTTGATAAACAAAAATATTTTTTTCCTCACCTTTCTTTATACTTGGCCACATAAGCAATGTTTCTTCTGCATTTTTACCTCTAGATAAACTATCCCTAACAATTCTTCTCACACGTCTTACATCAGCTGTGGAAATTCTGTTATGATTGTCCAAATTTAACTGTGTTAATGCTGAAATATAAATTTTAAAGATATTATTTTCATCTAAGGAAGATGTCAAAATTGGATTAAGTCCATGAATTCCTTCAATTATCAGGATGCCATTTTTAGGCATTTTCACCTTGTTACCTAATTTTTCCCTATATCCTGTTAAGAAATTAAATATAGGTATTTCTACCTCCTTACCCTCAAATAATTCCTTCATTTGATTTTTAAAAAATTTTACATCTATAGATTTTACTGACTCAAAATCATATTCTCCATCTTCATCTCTTGGAGTTTCTTCCCTATTAACAAAATAATTATCAAGAGATATTGGTATTGGACTTAATCCATTTACCTTCAACTGAATAGCTAATCTATGGGCAAAGGTCGTTTTCCCTGATGAACTTGGTCCAGATACAAAAACAGCTTTTATCTCTTTTTTATCACTTATCATATCTGATATTTGAGCAATTTTCTTTTCATGAAGAGCTTCGCTTATCATAATCAAATCAATTAGCTCTCCATTTGATATTTTTTCATTTAATGAGCCAACTTCCCCTATTCCTAAAATATTTAACCACTTTTCAGTTTCTCTAAATATATTGGTGAGCTTTCTTTGTTCTACAAATTTATTTACTATCATTAAATTTTCATCTATTGGATATCCTAAAATAAATCCGCCATTATAAAACTTAACATCAAAATTTTTAATGACACCTGTTGATTCCCACATTGGTCCATAAAAATAATCATATCTTCCATCTAATTCATATAAAGTTACTACTTGAAAGCTTGTTTGCTGCAATAGCTTTACTTTATCCTCCATACCGTAGTTTTGAAAAATTTTTATTGCATCTTCTCTTTTTACCTTAATTCGCTTTATAGGATAATTTTTATCAATTAGTTTTTGTATTTCCTTCTTAATATCATTTACTTCTTCAGCAGTTAAAGGATCTTTCTTATGAATTTCTCCAAATACCCATTTTCCTATACTATGTTCCATAGTTACTGTTGCATCTTTATATAAATCTAAAACTGCTTTTATAAATATAAATTGTAGTGTTCTAGAATTATTTCGTATATTGTCCATAATTCTTCCTCCTAAACTGTTCACCTCTTATTTTTATTATATACATAAAAAGATTTTTTTCTATCATTTTATATTATTTTGTCTTAAAATCTTTCTGCTTATAAAAGATATACTTTGCATAAAAGAGTAATATTTACAAATACTTATTTTGAGGTGGTTTTAGCATATGTTTATAGTATTAATAAGAACCATTATTCTCTACTCACTGGTAATATTGGTGATGAGATTGATGGGAAAACGTCAAATAGGAGAGTTACAACCTTACGAATTTGTAATAACAATAATGATTTCAGATTTAGCAGCACTTCCAATGCAAGATACGCGTCTTCCTTTAATTTTAGGTATAATACCTATAATTACATTGCTATTTATAAAAACAATTCTGACTCAACTTCAACTTAAAAGCCAATTGGCGAGAAAAATATTAGAAGGCGAGCCAGTAATTTTAGTTCATAAAGGCAAGATAAATATGAAGGCTCTTTCAAAACAACAAATCAATCTAGATGAGCTTATGGAAGAACTTAGACTAGCTGGTTACTTTGATTTAAATGAAATTGAGTATGCAATTTTGGAAAATAACGGACAATTGTCATTTTTGACTAGCTCAAGCTCTGCTTCAAGTTCTAGTTCTCCAAGTCCTATAGTTAAATGTTCAAGCAATACTCAACCTACTAGTAATAGTGCTAGTGAAGGAAATGGTTTCTCTTCAGATACTCAAAAGCATAAGTCATCTTGTAAAAATAATAAAAGTTCCAGTAGCTCTCCACCAAGATTACCTATTATATACATTCTTGATGGCCATATTAATAATAATTCATTAACTAGCAGTAGAAAAAATAAAGCTTGGATACAACATGAATTAGATAAACATAAAGCAGGAAAAATTGAAGAAATAATTCTAGCTATGACTGATACCGAAGGAAAATTCTTTTTTCAAAGATATGATGAATATATTGAGGAGGACAAATGAAAAATTCATTAATTTCAATTTTTATTTTTTTGATTTTAATATCTTTTTTATTTTATTCAGATATGAAATTTAAAAATTTATGTACAGATACAATCAACGATTGCGAATTTTTAGAATATGGATTATCCAGTGAAAATAAAGAAGAAAGCTTTGAAGCTGCTATGATTATCTTTAGCCGTCTTGATGAACAAAATATTATTCCTTCAATTTATATTAATCATCTTGATTATGACGTGTTATTAAACGAAGCTTTAAAGCTTACAGTCTATATTGAAAAAGATGATATGTCTGAGGCTTCTACTTCACTACATCTATTGAAATTTGCAGCACAACATATAAAAGACCTTCAAGTACCTGATTTAAAAAACATATTTTAATTTTTGTTAATTTTATTATTCACTATCAATAAATATTTCTGGTACAGTTATCATTTATTAATAGCATAAAGTAGTATATTTTTTAAGATTATTAAATATATTACTTCATGCTGTTTTTTATTTTACCTCTACACATTTTATACATCTTTATTAACTATTTATGCAATTAAAATCTAAAAACAAAGTTTCTATGCATTTTTAAAAATAATTATTGCATATTTATTCACATAGGAATATAATCATATATAAATATTTAGTAATTTTTAAAAAAATTTCTAAAATTTCGGATGATTTATAAAAGGGGGCTATATCTATGAAAAAATACAATAAAGTTGTACTAGCTTATTCTGGAGGATTAGATACATCTATAATTATCTCTTGGCTAAAAGAAAATTATGGCTGTGAAGTTATTGCTGTTGTGGGAAATGTGGGGCAAAAAGATGAACTTGAAGGCTTAAAAGAAAAAGCTTTATCTTCTGGGGCATCTAAAATTTATATTGAAGATTTAACTAAAGAATTTGTGGAAGACTATATATTCCCAACTATTCAAGCTGGTGCTATTTATGAAGGGAAATATCTTCTAGGAACTTCTTTTGCGAGACCTATCATTGGTAAAAAATTAGTAGAAATTGCTCTTAATGAAGGTGCTGATGCTATTTGCCATGGCTGTACTGGTAAAGGTAATGACCAAGTACGTTTTGAACTTGCTGTGAAACATTTTGCTCCTGATATGGACATCATTGCTCCATGGAGAATTTGGGATATAAAATCTAGAGAAGAAGAAATTAAATACGCCGAAGACCATAATATTCCGCTAAAAATTACTTATGAAACAAACTATAGTAAAGATAAAAACCTTTGGCACTTAAGCCATGAAGGCCTTGATCTTGAATATCCTGAAAATGAGCCAAAATATCATAAGATTCTTGAGCTTTCTAACACTTTAGAAAATGCACCTGATGAAGCTACTTATATAAGCTTAACTTTTGAAAAAGGTATTGCTGTTGCTTTAAATGGTGAAAAACTTTCTGGTGTTAAATTACTAGAAAAGCTAAATGACATTGGTGGAAAGAATGCTATTGGAATAATTGATATGGTGGAAAACAGACTTGTAGGAATGAAATCTCGTGGTGTATATGAAACTCCTGGTGGAACTATTCTTTACAAAGCTCATAAAGATCTAGAAGAATTATGTTTAGATAAAGAAACTGCCCACTATAAAGAAATCATTGCCTTAAAATTTGCTGACTTAGTATATAATGGCCAATGGTTCTCTCCTCTTAGAGAAGCCTTATCTGCCTTTGTCAATAAAACACAGGAAACTGTCACTGGTGAAATTAAATTAAAATTATATAAAGGTAATATCGTAAATGCTGGTATGACTTCTCCTTATTCCTTATATAGCGAAGAATATGCTACTTTTGGTGAAGATGGTGTCTATAATCAAAAAGATGCTGAAGGATTTATAAATCTTTTTGGTCTTCCTACAATAGTAAATTCAAAAATGCATTCAGCAATTAAGAAACAGGATCAATAACCATGAAGCTTTGGGGAGGAAGATTTAAATCTGGCGTTAATGAATTAGTAAATACCTTTAATGCCTCAATATCTATTGATTCTCGTATGTATAAGGAAGATATTATAGGAAGCCTTGCTCACGTAAAAATGCTTGGCAGACAAGGAATAATATCATCAAAGGACAGTGAAAAAATAGTGAATGGATTAAATGAAATATTAAAAAGAATAGAAAACGGAGTTATTGATATAGATAACGCTTCAGAAGATATCCATAGTTTTATTGAAAGTACTCTAACATATTATATTGGTGATGAAGGAAAAAAACTTCATACTGGCAGAAGCCGTAATGATCAGGTGGCTTTAGACACTAAATTATATGTAAAAAAATATTTAATAGTGGTAGCCAACCAGGTATTAAATTTACAAACTGTAATTTTAAACAAAGCAAAAGAAAATATAAATACCATAATGCCTGGCTATACTCATATGCAAAAAGCACAGCCAATTACTTTTGCTCATCACATAATGGCTTATGCTGAAATGCTTAAAAGAGACTACGGCAGACTTCTAAACTGCTATGATAGAATGAATGAAATGCCTTTAGGTAGCGGTGCATTGGCCACTTCTACTTATCCTATAGATAGAAATTTTGTCAGTAATGAACTTGGCTTTAATAATCCTACAATAAATAGTATTGATTCTGTTTCAGATAGAGATTACGCCATTGAAGCATTATCTGCCCTTTCACTTATAATGATGCATCTTTCACGTTTTTCAGAAGAAGTGATCCTTTGGTGTACAGATGAATTTAACTTTGTTGAGCTAGATGATGCTTATAGTACTGGTAGTAGCATAATGCCTCAAAAGAAAAATCCTGATGTAGCAGAATTAGTTCGTGGTAAGACAGGCCGTGTTTATGGTGACTTAATGACGCTTTTAACTGTGATGAAAGGAATTCCTTTAGCTTATAACAAAGATATGCAGGAAGATAAAGAATCTTTATTTGATGGACTTGATACTGTACTACTATCAATCCAAACCTTTACTGGAATGCTTGATACCATGAAAATAAAAAAGGATGTAATGAATAAAGCTGCTTCTGGTGGATTTACCAATGCCACTGATGTTGCTGATTACCTAGTAAAAAAAGGTGAAGCCTTTAGAAATGCTCATGAAATAGTTGGTAAAATCGTCTTATATTGCATAGACGAAAATAAGACTATTTACGATTTAACTTTAGATGAATTTAAATCATTTTCTCCTTTCTTTGAAGAAGATGTATATAAAGCCATAGATCTAATAACTTGTGTAGAAGGAAGAAGTGTTATGGGAGGCCCTAGCTCCTCATCAGTACAAAATCAAATTTCCCTTTTAGAAAACTTCATAGGTGAAAAATTGGAGGTGCTAAAATGTCTAAAGTAGGAATTATTGGTGCTACAGGCTATGTGGGCATAGAGCTTTTAAGGCTACTTTTAACCCATCCTTTGGTTACTGTTGAAGCTATTTCGTCTTCATCTTTTAAAGGTGAAGAAATAGCTTCCATCTATAAAATTCTTATTAATAAAATCAATTTAATTTGCGAAAATCCTGAGAATGTTATTGAGAAATGTGATGTAATATTCACTGCTCTTCCTCATGGACTTAGCGAAAAATTTGCTCTAAAAGCCTTAGAAAGAAAAAAGAAAATCATCGATTTAGGTGCAGATTTTAGACTTGATTCTGAAAAAGATTATCAACAATGGTATGGTAAAAATTTTATAAATAGTGATTTACATAAGCTTAGCGTTTATGGACTTCCTGAATTAAACCGTAAAAAAATTAAAAATTGTAGTATTATTGCTAACCCTGGCTGTTATCCAACAAGCATTGCTTTAGCATTAATGCCTTTACTAAAAAATTCATTAATTAAAACAAATAATGTAATTATTGATTCCAAATCTGGTGCTACTGGTGCTGGGCGTGGACTTTCTCTTAAAAGTCACTACCCTGAATTAAATGAAAACTTTGTCCCTTACAACATAGGCTGTCATAGGCATACTCCTGAAATTGAACAAACACTCTCATCTATTGCTGGCGAATCTATAGAAGTAACCTTTACTCCTCATCTTCTACCAATAAATAGAGGTATTCTTTCAACAATTTATTGCGAAACAAAAAATAATCTATCACTTAAATCAATACATCAAATATATGATGAGTTTTATAAAAATGAAAAATTCCTTCAAGTATTACCTTTAAATACCACAGCAGAAATTAAAAATGTAAAATACTCTAATAATTGTCAAATTTCATTACATGAAAACTATCAAAAAAATAAATTGATAATTATCAGCACCATAGATAATATGATTAAAGGTGCCGCTGGACAAGCTATACAAAACTTAAACTTAATTCTAGGACTAAATGAAGATTGCGGGCTAAATATGATAAGCCCTCCATTTTAATTTTTAAGGAGGTTATTGAAATTAAAATTAATATAAATAAAGGTGTTACTGCACCAAAGGGGTTTAAGGCTGCAGGAATTCATTGCGGCATAAAAAAAAGTTCCTTAAAAAAAGATTTAGCTATTATTTATTCTGACGTTACAGCTACTGCATGTGGCGTTTATACAAAAAATAAAGTTAAAGGTGCCCCACTACTTATCACCAAAGAGCATTTAAATAATAAATGTGCACAAGCCATCATAATTAATAGTGGTAATGCCAATACTTGCACAGGTGATGATGGTTTAGAAAAAGCTAAAAAAATGGCTTCTCTTTGTGGAAAAGCCTTAAATATAAAAGCTGATGATGTTTTAGTTGCTTCTACTGGGGTAATAGGAGTTCCCTTAAACATTGATGCTATTAAAGATGGTATCCCTATAGCTATAGCTCAGCTTAATAGTTATGGAGGACACTCTGCTGCTGAAGCAATAATTACTACTGATACAGCTGCGAAGGAAATATCCATTGAATTCCAAATTAACGGTACTCCTGTAGTTATAGGTGCCATGGCCAAAGGTTCTGGTATGATTCATCCTAATATGGCTACCATGCTTTCTTTTATAACTACAGACTTAAATATTGATGCAAAACTTTTAAAAGAAGCCTTAAAATCTTCTGTTGATATATCTTATAACAGAGTAAGTGTTGATGGCGATTCCAGTACTAATGATATGGTTGTGATACTAGCTAATGGCTTAGCTAATAATGATAACATAAATGAAAAAGACCATAACTACTATACTTTTCTTGAAGCATTAAATACCCTTAATATCCATTTAGCTAAGGAAATTGCCAAAGATGGTGAAGGTGCCACCAAATTAATTGAATGTAATGTCTCTGGCTGTAAGAATGAGAAATCGGCAGAAATTCTTGCTAAAAGTGTAATTAACTCTAGCTTAGTTAAGACTGCTATTTTTGGTAGCGATGCCAACTGGGGCCGAGTACTTTGTGCCTTAGGATATGCTAATACTGAGTTTAATCCTAATTTAGTAACTGTTGAATTTGCTTGTGAAACAGATTCAATACTAGTATGTGCAAATGGCTGTTATGTAGAATTTGATGAAGGTAAAGCCAAAGAAATATTATTAAAGGATGATGTGAAGATAAATATTAATTTACATTCTGGCAATGCCTCTGCTACTGCCTGGGGCTGTGATTTAACTTATGACTATGTAAAAATTAACGGCGATTATAGAAGTTAGGAAGTGAATTAGATTGAATCATAGTGAACATGCAAATATATTAATTCAAGCCTTACCATTTATACAAGCCTACTATGGTAAAACCATGGTGATAAAATATGGTGGCAATGCAATGGTTAATGATAAATTAACCAAAACTATTATCAACGATATTGTTTTAATGAAATGTATAGGAATAAATCCCATCATTGTTCATGGTGGTGGTCCTGATATTAGTGGTACTTTAAAGAAAATAAATCATAAAAGTAAGTTTATTAATGGTCTAAGATATACTGATAAAGATACCATGGATGTTGCTCAAATGGTTCTTGCTGGAAAAGTCAACAAAGATCTTGTGAAACTTCTTGGGCATTGTGGTGGTAAAGCATTGGGATTTTCAGGTATAGATGGTGATCTTATTACTTGTAAAAAGATAAATTCCGATGTGGACTTAGGATATGTTGGTGAAATAACTAATGTGAATACGGCCCCTTTAAAGTTAGCCATTGAAGCAGGATACATTCCTGTGGTTGCTTCCATAGGTACTGATAATGACCATAAAGATAGCTATAACATCAATGCTGATACTTGTGCTTCTAAAGTTGCTGCCGCTCTTAAGGCAGAAAAACTTCTTTTACTGACAGATGTTCCAGGAGTACTGATGAATCCGAAGGACTCTTCTTCATTAATTTCCACCTTAAGGCTTCATGAAATACCTAAGCTTACTTTAGACAAAGTAATTCAAGGCGGAATGTTACCTAAGATAAGTTGCTGCGTTGAAGCTGTACGCCTTGGTGTAAAAAAATCAGTTATTATAGATGGTAGAATTCCTCATGCTATACTACTTGAGCTACTATCTGAAAAAGGAATTGGAACAGAAATCTTTTAAATTATCAATTAATTAAGGAGGTTTTTCAATGAATTTATTTGAAAAAGCTAATGAATGTTTAATGCATACTTATGCTCCTCTACCTATAATAATTACTCATGGGGAAGGTTCTTGCCTATTTGATGAAAATAATAAAAAATATATAGATTTTACCAGTGGAATTGGCGTTAGCTCTGTTGGTTATAACAATAAAAAATTAAATGAAGCTATTTTAAATCAGCTTAATTCTTTTGCTCATCTTTCAAACATCTTTTTAAGTACTCCTACTGTTGAATTAGCTAATAAATTAACTACAATCTCTAAAATGAGTAAAGTGTTTTTTTCCAACTCTGGTGCAGAAGCAAATGAAGGTGCCCTTAAACTAGCAAAAAAATATAGCTATATGAAATATGGTGGAAAAAGAAATAAAATTCTTTCTTTAAAAGATTCTTTCCATGGAAGAACCTTAGCTACCCTTACAGCTACTGGACAAGATAAGTTCCATAAATACTTTGATCCATTTCCAGATGGCTATGACTACGTAACACCTAATTCTATAGAAGATTTCAAAGAAAAGCTTACTGATGATGTATGTGCTATTATAATGGAAGCAATTCAAGGAGAAGGCGGAGTTAATTTATTAAATAGTAACTTTGTACAAGAAGTATGTAATGTATGTAAAGAAAAAGATGTTTTAATCATTTTTGATGAAGTTCAATGTGGACTAGGTAGAACAGGTCATATCTTTTGCTTTCAGGAGTTTGGTGTAGAAGCTGATATTATTACACTTGCTAAAGGCTTAGGCGGAGGTCTACCTATTGGTGCTATACTCTGTAATGAAAAATTATCTAATACTTTTACACCTGGCGATCATGGTTCAACTTTTGGTGGTAATCCAGTGGTATGCGCTGGTGCATTGGCTGTCTTAGATCAAATTTGTAATGATGAATTACTATCATCTGTACAAGCCAAGGGGAAATTTATAAGACAAACACTTACAAAATCAAAGCTGCCTTTAGTTAAAAATATACGTGGCTTAGGTCTTATGATTGGCATTGAAGTCTCTTGTCCTCCAGATGAAATACAAAAGAAAGCTCTTGAAAAAGGTATTTTAATACTAACTGCTGGCAAAAATGTAGTGAGACTTCTGCCACCACTTACTATAAGTGAAATCGAAATAAAAAAAGGCTTAGCCATTTTATTAAAATGCCTAAGTTAATTGATTTAAGGGGGTTTTTATGAAAAAGGATTTATTACGTATGGATAATTTATCTAAAGAAGAAATCTTAGATATTTTAAACCTGGCAGATCAATTAAAATATGAAAATAAACATGGAATTGAACATCATTTGCTTAAAGGGAAATCTTTAGGGATGATTTTTGAAAAAGCTTCTACTCGTACAAGAGTATCTTTTGAAGTTGGTATGTATGAATTAGGAGGTCATCCTCTATTTCTAAGCTCAAAAGATTTACAAATTGGTCGTGGAGAGCCTATTCAAGATACAGCAAGAGTATTATCTAGATATTTAGATGGTATTATGATAAGAACATTTTCACAAAAAGATGTAGAAACTCTTGCAAAAGTAGCTTCAATTCCTATTATAAATGGCTTAACTGATGATGAGCATCCATGCCAAGTATTAGCTGACTTAATGACAATTAGAGAAAAAAAATTAATTCTTGATGGCTTAAAAGTAGCATATATTGGTGATGGTAATAACATGTGTAATTCTCTTTTAGTAGCATGTCTTACTTTAGGAATAAATGTTTTTATTGCTAATCCTTCTGACTATAAGCCACCTGCTTACTATATAAATAAAGGCCATGAATTAGCAAATAAAAATGGTGTTTCTTTCTTTATGACAACTTCTCCAGAAGAGGCTGTCAAAGATGTTGATGTCATTGTAACTGATGTCTGGGCTAGCATGGGACAAGAAGAGTGTGATAAAAGAAGGATAGATTTTGATGGCTATCAAGTAAATAAAAAGCTTTTGACATTAGCTAAAGAAGATACCATAGTACTTCACTGCCTTCCTGCTCATAGAGGTGAAGAAATCACTAATGAAATACTGGAAGCTCATGCTGATACTATCTTTGAAGAAGCAGAAAATAGGCTACATGCTCAAAAAGCAGTCCTTGTAAAATTACTAAAGTAATTTTACACTATAAAGAAAAAGCTGAAAGCTAAGAATTCCCAGCTTTCAGCTTTTAATTAATTTGTAATTGTTTCTGAATCCATTGTTGATGAGTTAGTATTTGTATCATCAGATACTTGTTTTTCTTCTGAAGTTGTTGTATCCTCATTTACATTTTCATCATTTACTGAATCTTCTGTTATTGTGTCTCCTATTTGTGTATCATCCACTGGTCTAATTTCTTCTTCTAAATTTTGATTTTCATCGTCAGATTGCTCTTTTATTGGTTCTTGATTAAAGTCTAAAGGAGCATTTTCTTTACTTTCTTCTTCATTATTATCATTGCTTCTAAATAAATTTATAAACTTGTCCCACAAATCTACAAACCAGTTTTTAATCTTTTCAAAGAAACCTTCTTCCTTTAGCTTAATTCCTAACTCCTTAAGATTATTGCTTAATTTATTACTTGCTTCTTTTAAAGAACTCTTTAATTCTGAGTAATCTAAACCTAAGTCATTAACATGACTCATTAAGTTTACAATGGAATCTTTTGCATTAATACTAATATTCACATTATATTGATTTGTAATATTTTCAACTATCTTCTTAATTTCTTCTTCTGTTTTTGGCTGCTCTTTAATTACTTCAGTTTTAATATCATTAATTATTGTAGAAGCTTCTTCTGAACCAATTTCATCTCCTACTTCAACAGTCGTTTCAATTTCCTTTTGCGCTGTTTCCTTTTGCTTTAATGAAATTTCAAAGCCACCAACTTCTTCAACACCTGCAAGTATTCCTGATAAAGCTGAAGTTCCTGTAACTTTAAATGGTGAAGAAACCTTAACATCTGCTGCTGTTATTCCTGAAGTAATTAAAGCATTCATCAACATACTTTCAGTTACTTCTGTTAAATTAGTAGCTTTTACATTAATTCCACTATTATCATCTAATAATTTTACATATGCACTTGAATAACATCCACCAGCATAATTAGCTGGATCATTTGGATCTAAACCTAATTGTTTTATGATTACTTCATCTGTTACATATATAGTATTTGTGCCATCTGGCGCATTAAAATACTTTCTTAGAGCTGCTTCTTGTGCATCAGTTAAGTCAGAACCTAGAGCTAATATGTCACCTGGATTATAGTCTGATTTTGCAAATACTGGTGAAGCCATTCCAAGCCCCATAAGTACTGCAATACTTAATGCCATATTCTTAAGTTTATTTCTTACCATAAAAAACACTCCTATTAAAAATTTATTAATATGCTACTATAAATTTTTAAATTTATCCACTATTAAATAATAGTTTTAAGATTTTTTTAATAAAAATACAAAAAATTAATTTGAATTTATCTAGTAATTTTTTGTTTCTTCTTTTATCCTTTTTACTTCTTCAACAGATATTCCTGTACCTTTAGCTATAGTTTCTACATCAATACCAAGAAGTAAAAAGCTCTTTATATTTTTAATTTTTTCATTCTTCTTACCTTCTTCTATTCCTTCAGCCCTTCCTTCAGCTCTTCCTTCAGCTCTTCCTTCAGCTCTTCCTTCAGCCCTTCCTTCAGCTCTTCCCTCTTCTGTAGCTTTTATAATAGCACTAGTTTTATTTAGCAATGATTCTTTTCTTTTTTCATAAATACTTCTCTCTCTAGAGTTTGCACTTAATCTAATTAGTTCTTCTTTTGCTTCTCTTATTTCTTTTTTTGACATCTCCAAATTAGCAATAACTTCACCTTCTGGATTATTTATAAACTCTATCCAAGCTGTTAGCATATCTGTTATTTCTTGTGAATTTTTAACTTTTTTAAGCTTTGGTATTTCAATAAAATGAATTTCCATTACATCTGTTAACTGTTCATTTGTTTTAATTTCTTTTAATCTATATGCATTATGATACCTATTATTTTTCAAATACTTAAAATCTAATATATTTATACAAACTGTTTTAGCTAATTTTTCATAGTTATCACCTTGAATAATTTGTTCTTCATATAATTTACTCCAATAGTAAAGACTTCGTTTTATCATATTATATTCATTCTTTACCTGTATTTCTACATTAATATATTCTCCACTATTTGTTATAGCTTTTATGTCTAACCTACTATACTTATCTTCTATATGTTCTTTTTCTATATCTGAATTTTTAATTTGTACTGATTTTATAGGATCAATAGGCTCCATAACTGCATTTAAAAAAGATATTAGTATTTCAGGATGTTTTTCATTTCCAAATATTTTCTTAAATACAAAGTCTATTTTAGGACTTAATAAAACTCTAGGCATATACTAACACTCCATTACATAATTTATTTAATTTATTATATCATTTTTTATTTTAATTCTTAATATTATTTTTCTATATAATTTATAACATGTTTTATTATCATATTAATACTTCCATCACCATTTCTTTGAATTTCAAATTTGCTATTATCATGATAAGTTTCTTCATCAATATATAAATCAATATCTTTATCAATTTTTAATCTTACACGCTTTAACTTCTTTTCAACCCAAGCCTTATCAACAGATACTTCTTCTTCAATTCCTTGGCCCTTGATAAAAGTAGAAAAATCTTGTTTTGCATTTGGCTCATTATGGAATAATTGAGTAGCTAAATCTTCTATATTAATAGAATCATCTTCTTTTAATCTACTTTTCACAGCTGTTCTTATTTTTTCAGCTTTTACTGCATCTTCTGTTATATTGCTTCTTGTCCATGCTTCTGTAGCTTTTAAAAATGTCTTTGTCATATCTCTATTATTAGCTACCACTGAACATCCTAAGAAATGATTCATGAAATAATTAGCACCATATTCTTCATCATCTTTAGATTTTCTTTGTTTATCTATAACGTATAAATCGAACTTATTCTCTTCTCTTATTGGCTTTATAAATGCAGCTTTTTGAATTCTTTGACCACTACCTGGCAGTCCTGCCATTTGTGGAACTATTCCTATTCCTATTTTATCTTCAACAAAATCTACTTGATGAGTATAGTTTTTAACATAATCCATTTTAAGTATACCTATCATTGGTCCTTGATCTGTTATTAAAGAAACAACAATTAAATCACATGATGGAATATTAGTATTACCATTCATTATGGCAAATAACTGTCTTGCTAGCTCCTTAGAAAGATTCACTATATCATGATCTACACCATTTAAATAATCTTGTACAATTTCTTTAACTATATTTCTTTCTTCATTAAAAACAGCTGTTTTTAATTCTTCATCTTTAAAACATTTTTCAATATGTCTATATAAAAACTTATATATGTCTTCTGTAAGCTCTAAAGTAAATTCATTTAGAACTGGATCAATACCATTACTATCTAAAATATGTATTACTGCTTCTTGAATATTTATATCATTAACGTATTCCATAAATAAACACTCCTTATTTAAATACTTCTACTATTATATAATTATATTTTTTGATTGTATACTTCTACTATTTCCCTTAATGGACACATCCTTTCTTAACTAAATATTATTTTACTTAGTTCATCTTAATGTGTCCACTACTTTATACTAACACCGACTATAGTATTTTTAAACTATAGTTTTTTGTTATAATAGAGGTTATACTTATAATAAAAAAACTATTGTATAAGGAGTATATTATGACTGAAAAATTACTTATTATAGATGGTAGCAGTTTGCTAAGCACTAGCTTTTATGCCACTGCTACTGCTTACTTAATGGCCAAGACTGATGAAGATAAAGAAAAGGCCTTAGAAAGGCTTATGAAAACTTCTGATGGAAGATATACTAACGGTGTATTTCCTTTCATGAGAACGCTTTTATCTTTAATTAAGAAAAACCAACCTACTCACTTAGCTGTAGTATGGGATGTTTCAAGACAAACTTTCAGACAAGAAATTGCTGGTGGTACATATAAAGGTACAAGAAAAGCAACTCCTCATCCATTAAAAGAACAGTTTATTAGTACACAAAACCTTCTTCAAGGAATAATACCTCAATTCTTAAGTGGAAGAGATGATGAAGAAGTTTATGAAGCTGATGACTTTGCTGGCTCACTGGCAAAAAGATTTCAAACTGAAATTCCTGTCTTTCTTCACACAAAAGACGAAGATTATCTTCAATTAGTCGACAGCAACACTAGAGTATGGCTAGGTAGCAGCAAAGCTGATAAGATGTTTGAAGATTTAAATTTAAACAGACAAGAATTTAACGTACCTGATGGCTTCTTTGAATTTACTCTTTCAACTTTAAAAGATATAAAAGGATTAGAGCCATATCAAATAGTTGAATATAAAGCTCTTTGTGGAGATACTTCTGATAATATCCCTGGTGTAAAAGGCGTTGGTGAGAAAGCTGTTATTCCACTACTACAAGAATATGGAACTATTGAAGCTATCTATGAAACAATTGAAAATTTAAGTGCTAAAGAAGAAAAAGAACTTAAGAAATTCTTCAAAGAAAGCTTAGGTATTGGTCGTTCTCCAATTTCTTATATGCTAGCTGATGGTGTAATTGCCTTAGGAAATGGTGATAAAATTAATTATAATGCTATTTTTGATGAAGTTACTGAAGAAGATACTACTTTACAACCTTTATTTGAAGAAAAGCTAGGAAAATTAAAATTCCCTATAAGACTTTCTAATGCTGAAGATATAGAAAAGCTAAAAAATGAAGAAGTATTTGGTGTACAATTATGTGCTAAAGAATCTGCTTTCATGAGTAAAGAGTTAGCTACTATAAAAACTGATATTGAATCAATAGCCCAAGTTAATCTTGATGATATTAAGCTAAATATAGATTATACTGAGCTTAAAAATAGATTATTAGATTTAGAAATTAAAACACTTATATAGTATAGGAGAAATTTATGAAAGAATTAGAAACAAGAATTGTTGATATTGATGTAGAAGATATAAGATCAAAATTATTAGCTCTAGGTGGTGTAAAAGTAAAGTCAGAAGATCAAGTAAATGAGATTTATGATTTTTCTGATGGAAGATTACTGCAAGCTAAAGGATATGCAAGAATAAGAACTATAACTGATAGACTTACTAATAAAGAAACAATCTTTATGACAACAAAAAAAATGATAAGCCAAGATACATTTAAAGTTATGGAGGAAAATGAAACCATAGTTATGGACGCTGAAATGTCTAGAAGAATCTTCTTATCCCTAGGTTTAGAACTTAAAGAATCTATCAAAAAATATAGAGAAAGTTATAAATTAGAAAATTCTCTTGTAGAAATAGATATTAATGATAAGAACTTTTGTCCTTTCCCCTATATTGAAATAGAAACTGATTCTATTGAAAACTTAGAAAAAGTAGTTACTGCTCTTGGATATACACTGGCTGATACTACTTCACAAACAATTTATGATATTCTAGCAGAAAGAGGAATCACCAGTTCAACACCAGGCAGATAAAATAAATTTTTTCATATTTATATGATTCTTTGAATATTCTATAGTGTAAGCAAATATCCTCCTAAAAATATAAAAAACTATGGAAAGACCATAGTTTTTTTATTTTATAATTTTTCTCTTCTTTTAGATGACTTAATAAATAATTTCTCCAACGCTTCCTTATCTTCATCTTCTATACATTTAAGTATCTTATTGAATTCTACCTCAAAAGCTTTCATAGATTTTAATAAATTATTCTTATTGCCTAAAAATAATTGACTCCATAATCCTTCATTAATATTGGCAATTCTCGTTAAGTCTCTATAGCTATCACCAATAAAACTTCCTGTATCTCTTCCTTCTTCATCGCTATTAATAAGAGCAACAGCCAATGCATGAGGAAGCTGACTGGTAAAACCTATCATTTCATCATGGTATTTAGGCGTTATCACCTTAATATGACTAAATCCTAAATCATAAACAACCTTTTCTATTATCTCAATGTTAGATTCTTTATTCTTTTCAGTTATGGTAATTAAATAATTAGCTCCTTTAAAAACCTCATCACTAGCATATTCTATACCCTTTTTTTCTCTTCCAGCCATGGGATGACCAAAGACAAAATCAATATTTTCTGGCAATATACTTAATACTTCATCAATAAACAATTCCTTAATCCCAGTAACATCATTTATTATAGCTCCATCTTTAAAATTATGCTTATTATCTTCTATAAATCTTTTGATTAAATTAGGATATATGCCTAAAATAATAATATCTGCTTCCTTAATTACTTCTTTTCCTTCAACATATCCTTCTTTAATTATGCCTATTTCTTTAGCTTTTTTTAATGTTTCAATATTAGTATCTATACCATAAACCTCTTCATACCCAGCATTTTTCAATGCCATGGCATAGCTACCACCAATAACCCCTAACCCTACTATTACTATTTTCATAAACTCTCTCTTCATAAAAAAACAAGTTTTTTCCCTTCCATTTCTGCTATTACTTTTACCTTCTTCATAAGTTCATCAAAAGCAGCTGGCTTAATTGATTGTTGTCCGTCACTTAATGCACATTGTGGATTATTATGAACTTCTATCATAAGTCCATCTGCTCCAACAGCTATGGCAGCCTTAGCAAGAGGCTCAACTAAATACCAGTATCCAGCAGCATGACTTGGGTCAACTATTATTGGTAAATGTGATAATCTTTTCACTACAGGAATTGCACTTAAATCTAAAGTATTTCTTGTGTAATTTTCATAAGTTCTTATTCCTCTTTCACAAAGAATTACATTCTCATTTCCACCAGCCATGATATACTCAGCAGACATTAACCATTCTTCAATAGTTGCAGCAATTCCTCTCTTAAGAAGTATTGGCTTATTAGTCTTACCTAATTGCTTTAATAAATCGAAGTTTTGCATATTTCTTGCTCCAACTTGAATCACATCAACTCTATCAACAAATTCATCAATATAATCTGTAGACATTATTTCTGTTACTATATTTAACCCTGTTTCTTTTTTAGCAATTTCTAAAAGTTTTAACCCTTCAAGTTCAAGGCCTTGGAAACTATAAGGTGATGTTCTTGGCTTAAAAGCCCCTCCTCTTAAGAAATTAGCCCCTGAGTTCTTAACTGCTCTAGCTATCTCTAAAATTTGTTCTTCACTTTCCACTGAACAAGGACCTGCCATTACGCCAAGATTTCCTCCACCAATTAAAGTGCCATTTACATTTATTATACTGTCATCAGGCTTAAATAATCTATTAGCCTTTTTAAATGGATCTTGTACTTTTAATACTTTTTCTACGCCTTCAAAAGTTAAAATCTTATCTGAATCTATTTTAGAAGAATCTCCTACTAATCCTAAAATACAATATGTACCTCCCTTAGATACATTGACTTCTACGCCATATTTCTCTAAATTACTTTTTACAAAATTAATAGTATCTTCTCTTACTGTAGGCCTCATTACTACGATCATATACTTACCTCCAACTACATCTATTTTATAATTTCAGCTAAATTTTTCGTATCATACTAAAATTCTTCTACCATTATTGTATATATTTTAGCATAAAAAATATGCTAATTATATATTTTCACATTAGTAAATCCCTATTTTTCCATAATATAATGTATTTTTTAGCATAGGAATTTTTTTAAGTTATATTTTTATCCAAGACTATTTTTTCTACAAAACTCTTCAACATACTTTTTAAACATCTTCATTGTTGGACTTTGATATTTATTTTTTAAAGTAGCCATATAAATATACCTTTTATGCTGTGGATTAGATATTGGCAATATCTTCACATTAAAGTATTTTAGTGCTGTAATTTTAGGAACTATTGATATACCATATTTAACTTCCACCAATCCAGCAATGGCATTATTTTCTTCCACTTCACAAATAATATTAGGCTTATTATCAACAGCTTTAAATAATCCATCGATTATCTGCCTTATTCCACTTTTATTACCAAAAGCAATAAATGGATATTCACTTATCTCTGCTAAATCTACCGAACTCTTACTGGCCAAAACATGGTCTTTATCTACTATCACTACTAACTCCTCTTCCATTATAGGTGCAAACTCTATTTCTTCTTCATCTTTAGCTATAGATGAAAATACTATATCATATTTTTCACTTTTTAAATCCTTTAATAAACAGGATGTAGTTCCTTGTCCAAAAGTAAATTTAACTTTTGAATTCCCTTCTTCATTTATAAAGCCATTTACCAACTTAGGTACAAATTCAGGTCCTAAAGTAAATATATATCCCAATTCTACGCTACCAGTTCCTATACCTATTAGCTCTTTAATTCTTTTTTCGCCTTCTTCTAATTCTCCTAATGCTCTCTCTACATATTCATAATATATTTTTCCATATTTAGTAAGTTTAATATTCCTTCCATCTTTTTCAAAAAGATATGTGCCAAGTTCTTTTTCTAAAGTTGACATTGCATGACTTAAACTGGGTTGAGTTATTGCTAGCTCTTCTGCAGCTTTAGTATAATGCTCCATTTTGGCTAATACTCTAAAATATCTTAAATAATTTAAATTCATCTTTTTCTCCACCTATAAAATACAAATAAATATTTATTATATCTGAAATTATAGCACTTTTTAATCCATTATATATATTAATAAAAATAAGCCAATGCAAAATATTAATTTTACATTAGCTTATAACTATATCTTATAATCTTCCTATTCTCTTTAGTGTATCTGTTATATTTCTACCTTCATCAACACCTTCAATAATTCTTCTAGCTCTTACACTATCACCAATATTAACAACTTCTACTCCATTAGAAGCAAATTTTTCTTCTAATTCATTCATTAATGGTGAATAAGCTCTCATTCCTAAACATACAAATCCAAAATCAAATTCTAATTCCTCATCTACACCATCTTTATTAATAATAAAACTATTTGGCTTAACTTCTAATAATGAAGTGTCAACTCTTACGTCAACTTCTTTTTTCTTTAACATAGATAAGAAATCTATCTTACTTATAAAATCTAATCCATTTCCTACTGCTGGCATTCTTTCAACAATTGTTACACGAGCACCTTTATTAGCAAAATATTCAACAACATCAAGCCCAACAGCTCCTCCACCAATTACACCAATCTTCTTACCTTCTAATTTCATTGCTTCGAATTCTTTAATATTTTTTATAAATCCAAAGATAGACATTACTTTTTCATTTTCTTTATCAACTACGTTGTGTAATCCAGTAATTGGAGGTAATAGAGGGTTTGAACCTGTAGCATTTACCACTACATCTGGTTTTAAATTTTCTATTGCTTCTATCGTTGCAGTAGTATTAGTAAATATATATAAATTCTTTAATTTTTTAGCTCTGTTTATTAAATAATCTGGGAAATCATTTATTCTATCTTTAGCTGGAAGTTTTGCTATTTCTCTTGCTAATCCTCCTAAGTATGGCTTAGCTTCAAATAAGAATGTAGTACATCCTACTTCTGCAGCAGTACAAGCTGCTTCAAGTCCAGCTGTTCCTCCACCTATAACTACCACATTAGTAGCCTTGTTTACTTTTAATTCTTTATGAGTATCTCCAAATATTACACTTGGATTAACTGTACATCTTACAGGTCTATTTAATCCAATTCTATGTCCTGAACAAGCAATATTACAAGATATACATTTTCTTAATTCATCTTCTCTTCCACTTTTAACCTTATTAACCCATTGTGGTTCTGCTATAAGTCCACGTCCTATAGCCACCATATCTGCATGTCCTTCTTCAATTATTCTTTCAGCAATCTTAGGATTTCTTATATTTCCTGATGTTATAACTACTTTTTCTGGATACTTTTCTTTTACAGCCTTAGCCATGTATGAACGCCATCCATCTTCTAAATAGTTAGCATCTATTTGATATTGAAGTGAATCATTTAAAGCTGCTGATACATTTAAAATATCTGCATCTTCTTGTAAATATTCTAGCATTTCTAAAGAATCTTCTAATGTATTTCCACCTTCAACTAACTCTTCCGCACTAAATCTAAAACTTATTGGAAACATTGGTCCTACAGCTTCTCTTACAGCTTTTAAAACTAATCTTGCAAATCTAGTTCTATTTTCAACACTTCCACCAAATTCATCAGTTCTTTTATTATACACAGGTGATAAGAATTGACATAGTAAATATGAATGTCCACCATGAATTTCAACAGCATCAAAACCTGCAATTTGAGCTCTCTTAGCAGCTTCTGCATATTTATGTACTATTGCATGTATTTCTTCTATTTCTAAAGGTCTTGGCACTGCCCCTCCAGTTTTTGATGGTATATTAGAAGATGATACTGGAGTATTTCCCTCTATTCTACCTGGAACTGCTGAAGCACCTGAATGATTAATTTGAATAGCTACAGACGCACCCTGTCTATGTAACCTTTCTGTTAATTTAAATAAATTTGGAATATATCTATCATGATCTAATCTTATTTGAGTTGTACCGTTTGATCCTAAAGGAAAGTCTACACAAGCATTTTCAACTATAATAAGACCTGTTCCACCTTCTGCTCTTTTTTCATAATATGTTATATGCTCATCAGTAAAATCTCCCATAGCTCCACCATAATTTGTTCCCATAGGAGGCATTGCTACTCTATTTCTTACTGTCATATGTTTAATTGTTATAGGACTTAAAAGGTTTTTGTAATTATTCATATATATCTCCTAACTATAAATTTATTTATCATTATCTTTGCTTATAAATATTGCTAAATCATTAATTTCTTCATTGAAATAATTGTTATTTTAATCACGTTAATTATTTAACGTTATATTTATTATATTGTACCTTTCATCACTATTCCAATTGATATTAAGCACATTATTTATAGATATATTCTATAGATTACTTATTAACACCTAATTTTTGTCTATAAATTGCCAATTTCATTTTATTCTTATAATAGCAATAAAAATAGGAGTAGCTAAAACTTACTACTCCCCTTTTTCAAATTAAAATATATTTTTTATATATTTTAATAAATATTTTCTATATGATATGACTATCATTATTCTTCTTACATTTTTTTAATCATTTAGAATTTAATGCATTTATTATTAATTTATATGTTAAAAATTTAATTTTTCTTTTTTCAATCTTCTCTTTTTATAAATATTTTTAATATTTATAAAAACTATTTCTCAATATATAAATCCACTAATTCACCACCAACTATATTTCTAATACTATTATAAATTTCTTCACTGGCATTTAGCATTTTATTTCTTAGCTCATCAGAAACTTTTATTATCTCTGTTCCACTCTCTTTAATAACATCTATTTTTTCAGATACTCTTACATCAGAAGCTTCTCTTGCATATTTAATAGCTACTTCCGATGCAGCATCTATTATTTCCCTTTGTTCTTTAGTTAATTCTTTATAAAACTCTTCACTAACTATTAATGATATTAAATGTGCTAAATGATTGGTTTCAACAATATATTTCTGTTGCTCATACAATTTATTAGATACAATTACTTCATAAGGATTTTCTTGTGCATCTATAGTATTTTGTTGAAGTCCTATATAAACTTCACTGAAAGTCATTGGTGTAGCACTTGCTCTTATAGCCTTCCAAAACTCTATATGATTAGTATTTTCCATTGTTCTAATCTTTTGACCCTTAAAATCACTTATATCTTCTATGAGCTTATTAGTAGACATAACTCTGAAACCTTGATCAGCATATCCCATAAGTTCATACCCTGAATTTCTATAAGCCTTCTTCATAATTGATAAAAACTCCTTATTATCAACTACGCTTCTAACTTCACTGATATCTGAAAATGCACAAGGTAAATCAAATATTGCTGCTTCTTTAATAAAAGAAACCTGTGGTGCTGTATTTTGAACTACAAAGGGGATATCTCCATCCTTGCAACTTTCTAAAAGTTCTCTATCTCCACCTAATATACTATTAGAATATACTTCTATACGCATTTTTCCTTCACTAAGCCTATCTACTTCTTCTGCAAATTTTTCTGCTAATATCTGCGTTACAGTGTCTTCTGGGCTTGCTGTAGCAATTGGCCATGCATATGTTTGTACCTGTTCATCTTTTGATGCTGTACTGCATCCTGTTAAACATACAGTTAGTATCATTCCAAGTAAAAAACATAATATTTTTCTTTTGCTTCTTTTCCTCATGACATACCTCCATTTTTATAACAGCATTAAACTTATTGATGGTATAAATGTAAATAATAATAATGCAATTAAGAAACAAATAATCATAGGAATAGATTTTTTAGCTATATCCATAACTGGCACATCAGTTAAGGAGCTTGCCACAAAAAGATTAATTCCTATTGGTGGTGTAATAAAACCTATAGCTAAATTTACAATCATAATTACTCCAAATTGAATTGGATTTACACCTATAGCAGTAACTATTGGTAATAATATAGGTGTTAATATAAGAATTGCTGGAGTGGTGTCCATAACCATTCCAACTGCTAATAACACTAAATTTATCACTAATAATATAATTATTTTATTACTAAAATTAGTTAATATCCATTCACTTACAATTTGTGGCACCTGCATTAATGTTAAAACTCTTGAAAAAGCAACTGATGTTGCTAAAATAAATAATATTGGCGCAAAAGTCCTTATGGTTTCAACACAAACATCAAATATCTCTTTAATCTCAATACTTTTATATATAAAAACACTAAGAATTAATGCATAAAATACAGATATAACAGCTGCTTCTGTTGGTGAAGCCACTCCTGAATAAATACATCCTAAAATAATTATAGGTGATAATAAAGCAAAAAAGCTTTCCTTTAATAACTTAAACAAACCATTTTTTCTTAATTCACCTGTTACCTTATTAATTTTTTCTCTATCTTCTCCATACTTCTTACAATATACAATTGAATATATCATTAATAAAGCTGCAATAATTACTCCTGGAATTATTCCTGCCATAAATAAATCACTTACAGATTCTCCTGTTGTTGTCCCATACATTATAAATGGTATACTAGGTGGAATAATAACCCCTAACCCTCCTGCCACTGCAACAATTGCTGTAGCAAATTTTTTATCATACCCAAGTTCACACAAAAACGGAATAGTCATACTTCCAACAGCTGCTACTGTTGCAGGTGCTGAGCCTGATATGGCACCATAAAATAAACAGGTTACAATTACTGCACATGGAATACCTGCCGTAAATTTTCCTAAAAAATAAGAAAAAACATTAAAAAGCCTTTTTGATATTCCTCCTCTAGCCATCAATATTCCAGAGAATATAAACATTGGCACTGCTAAAAGAGGAAAGCTATCCAAACCTCCAAACATAGATCTAACTATATACTTAGCACTTACTGTAAATGAAGAATCTAGTATACCTGGTAATATTGATACAATTCCTAAAGATATTGATATTGGTATTGCTATCATCAAACATATAAAGAATATTAAAAATATAACCCCTGTCATCATATACTAAACCTCCCTAATAAATTTTAATTCTTCTATCCATCTTTGTATAATCCTTATAGAGACTAGTATAAAACTAAATAATGGTGCAGCCTGTATATAATACATTGGAATACCACAAGCAGGACTTGTTTGTCCACTAACTACGGCTGATTTTAAATAAAGATAAGCATATGGAATTAAAAATAAGAAAAATATTATTTCTATTGTATGATTTACTAACTTAATCATTGCTTTTCCTCTCTTAGGAAAGATAGATGTAAATTGTTCTATTTTTATAGATATACATTTTTTTGTGCAATAACTTACACTAATGAACCCTGACCATATAAATAAATATCTAGTTATTTCTTCCGACCAAGCTAATGAATTACCTAATAAATATCTAGTAAATACCTGTATACCCATTATTAAAGTCATGGCTAATAAAAGAATAACTAGAATAAACTCTTCAAAGTTATCATCTAACCATTTAATTATCTTCATAACTGTTATTCTCCTTTACTTTTCTTTTGTAATATTACCATATTATTTCATTCATTGACAAAAGAGTTGTTAAAAAAAACTTCCTAAAAAAGTCAGTTTAATAACAACCCTTCTAAACATTATTATTTAATATCTAGTTTTTCTTTCATATATTCTATTGGCATGTCTTCTCCTGTCCACATCTTAAATGCTGCAGCTCCTTGGAATAACATCATACCAAGACCATTCATAGTTTTACATCCAACTTCTTTAGCCATTCTTAACAATTCAGTTTCTCTTGGATAGTAAACAACATCTGAAACAATAAGATCTGGTCTTAAGAATGATTTATCTGGAATATAAGTTTGTCCTTCTAACGGCTTCATTCCCATCCCTGTAGCATTAGTGAAAAGATAGCTGCTTGCTATTTCTTCTTTTAACTTATCTAAATCTGCTAAATCAAATAATTGTGCTTTACAATTAGTTTTTTCATTGATTTTTCTTACAGTTTCTTCTGCGTTTGCCCAAAATTCATCTTTTCTATTAAATATAGAAATTTCTGCAACTCCATCTAAAGCTGCTTGTATTTCTATTGCAGTAGCAGCTCCCCCTGCTCCTACTATTGTCATTTTCTTACCAATAACATCTACACCATTATCTTTTAAAGACATCATATATCCTGTACCATCTGTTATATGACCAGTTAATACACCATCTTTATTTACTATTGTATTAACAGCACCACACATTTCAGCTGCTGGAGATAATTTATCTAAATATTTGTGTACAACTGTCTTATTTGGCATAGAAACATTAGATCCAACTAATTTTAAAGATCTTATTCCTTGAACAGCCCCTTCTAAAGAATCATTATCTACTTCAAATGCTAAGTATGCATAATCTAATCCTAATTTAGCAAATGCTGCATTATGCATTGCTGGTGAACTTGAATGACGTATTGGATAAGCCATAAGCCCTATTAATTCAGTATGTCCTGTAATTCTCTTTTCCATTACTTTAATCTCCTTAATATAAAAGCATTAAATAAATTTAATTAGTCATTATTTCCTCTAAATATATCATCAAAAGCTCTTAGTCCTAAAGTATAAACTGATGAACCAAGACCAACTATTATTCCTGAAGCTATTGGTGATATAACTGAGTGATGTCTGAATTCTTCTCTAGCATGTACATTTGACATGTGTAATTCAATAACTGGGCACTCTAACATTCTAAGTGCATCTCCTATAGCATGGCTGTAATGAGTCCATGCACCAGCATTTAACATAACTCCATCATATCCTTCTAAATATGCTTCATGAATTTTATCAACAAATTCACCTTCATTATTAGTTTGGAAGTTTGTAACTTCTATATCTAATTCCTTTGCTAAATCATCAACTTTTTTATTAATTCCATCTAAAGTTATTGTTCCATATTGCTTTGGATCTCTTTTACCAAACATATTATGATTAACACCATGTAATAACATTACTTTTTTCATTATAATTCATCCTCTCTTTGTCTATATATACTTTGTGTTTTATCTAAAAATTCAACTTCCTTAAGATTATCATAAGGAAGTGAAATTTCAATCTTTTTTATTTATTCATTAACATATTATATCTTATATTAACTACTATTGATGCTATTATACTAACTACAGCTAATACTGCTGATACTAATAATGTGTATTGAACACCAAATTTGCTAGTTACTGTTCCTGCTATAGCAGTTATACTGAATGCACATAATGCACCTGCTATCATAATCATACTTACAGCTTTAGCTTTTGAAGCTGGGAAAAGGTCAGACATTACAGAAACTAAAAATTGTAACACTCCACCAGCACATGTTGCACCAATTAGGAAACCTCCTATTTGTGCTACTATTGGACTTGGTACAAAATACATCCATAATAATGTTGCTAATGATAATGCTGGATATACTACTATCATTCTAACTGGTTTAATCCATTTAACTAAAACAACATTTAGGCATACTGCAAATATTGAACCTAATGCATAGTTTGATCCAATCTTACCTGCTGCTGCTTCTGTCATATTTAAGAATGTCATTCCATAATCTTTATTTATATTTAAAAATACTTGGAAAGTTGCTGTAGCTGTATATCCCATTATAATTAAAGCTACTCCTTCAATCCAAAAATTAGATTTAACTTGTACAACATCTGCTGCTGTTTCTACTTTAGCTTCTCCTACAGTTGCAAAAGGAAGCTTAGTTAATAATAATGATATAATTGCTAATAATACTATACAAATTACAAATGTCCATCCAAACCATAATCCATTAGATGCCCAGAAAGTAACCATTACTGGCAAAATATATTGTGCTATTGCTATACATAACTTTGATAAAATACTTGCAAGCCCTGATGATTGCACCAATATTTCCATAACTGCAGGAAGTACTCCTGAATCTAAGAATCCATTAGCTACACCAGCTAATATTGCTACAAAGAAAGCTACTGTTGTATTTGGTGCCAATAATATTCCCCCAAAGAATCCTATATACACTAAACACCCTATAATAACAGTAAGTCTTCTACCAAACTTATCTGAAATTGCTCCTGAAAAAGGATACGTAATTAATCTTCCTATACCTAATGCAGATATTACATAAAGTACTCCTGCTGCATCAGTATTCCATAAAACTTGAAATGATTTAGTATTTTGTGATAATATTGCTGCACCAAAACCATGTACAAAGAAACTTAAATATAGTACAAAAGCTGTTGGATACAAACTTTTCATTGATTTATTTTGCTCTTTCATTTTTATTCCCCTTCTCAATTGAATGTATATTTTTTAACAATTCACTTTAGAATTCTTCTGTCATCTTATGTATTTATTATATTATTAATTCAAAATTTTGAACACTAATTATATTACATTGTTAAAAAATTATCTTGCTATTTGTTAATGATTTAACTACGATTTTAAGGGGTTTTTATGATTTTAAGCTATATTATCTTGCTTTTTTCCATAATTTTATTGTAATATATAGAAGTTTAATTATATAATTGTCTTGAAAATTAATAATTTAGGAGAGTATTTTTTATGTTTTCTTATGACTTTACACCAAAAGATAACAATATATTTGAAGACAATAAACAACCAAAACTTTTAAGACTTTGTCATAATTTTAATAATCCTGGTTGGGTATATAATTATCACTTACATAAAAATGCTACTGAAATAGTGTATATTGCCGATGGAAAAGCTGAGTATACCGTAGATATGAATACATTCACATTGGAAAAAGGTCAAATTCTTATTATGGAAAAAGGCGTTCTTCATTCCATAACTTCTGATAAAGATTATCCTGCTGATGCTTGGACATGTATTATAGGTAATTACAAAATTACTTATAATACTGAAGATGTTATGCTTTTACCTAATAAAACATTTCATATAATGAATGCTGGAATTCATGAGGATTTTATAAAAAATACATTTAAGGAAATATATAATCTTTGCTTAAATAATAATTCTATTTCTCATGGTGTTTGTGATATTTTAGCCACTTCATTAACTTCAACTCTTTATCATTTAATTCCTCATGAAGAAGAATCATCTGAAAATAATCACTCTTCATTTATAAGAGATGTACTTGTATATATAAGTGAGCATTATACTGAAAAAATAACCTTAAAGAAACTTTCTGAGGTTTTTCATATAAGCACTGGTCATATAAGCCATTCTTTTACTAAAGAATATGGTGTTTCTCCAATAAACTATGCCATTGATTTAAGAATTTGCGATGCCAAGCTTATGCTTATAAATAGCACTGAATCTTTAGTATCTATTGCAAGAAAAGTTGGATATGATAATCCAACGCACTTCACCAATATTTTTACTAACAGAGTAAACTGTTCCCCTACTGAATATAGAGAATTTCATAATAAAAAGAATAATTATAATTTTGTTGATGATTCTAGTACTAGTTGTATTAATATAAATATTGATAATTCCTTAAAAGAAGTTCATGAATTAAAGAAAGATTTTGAAAAAATCAAGGAAGAAAATGAAATTTTGCAAAAAGCAATGTCCATATTAGCAAGAAAAAATTAATGGAAGCTCACAAATTAGCTTCCATTTCATTTTTTTATTTTATTCATTATTAATTATAGTAATTATAGTATTAACCAATTCATCTAATGTTTTATCATTTTCAACTCTATAATGACATTGATTTTTATATAAATCATATCTTTCATCATGTAATCTATAAAGAATATTTGGGCCATTTACCAAAAGTGGTCTATTTTTTATCTCAACATCACCTACAATATTATCTACAGGTCTATCTAAAAATATTATTATAGAATTATCATGAAATGCTTTCATATTTTCTTGCTTTTTAACAGCACCACCACCAGAAGCTATTACTGTTTTTCTTTTATTACTTAAAGCTTTGCAAGCCTTTGTTTCACAACTTCTAAAATATTCTTCACTTACAGCAAAAAGTTCAGGTACTGTCTTACCTGTGGACTCAATTATAAAATCATCCATATCTATAAAATCATAATTAATCTTCTGTGCAAGCATCTTTCCTACAGTGGTCTTTCCACAGCCTGTTAATCCTATTAAGACTATATTCTTTTCTTTATTATTCATTTACTTACCCCACTAAAAATCTTTCTTCAATTCATTATAAATAATATTTATGATTTCTTTATCTATTTCAATTTGGTGAAAGATTTCTTCTGCTTTTACAGCCTGCCCTACTAACATATATAATCCACCAATTGAAATCTTTCCTAAACTTCTTGCTCTTCTTAATATTTCTGTTTCTGTAGGATTATATACTATATCAACTACCGCTTGAAATTTTTCTATAATTTCATCTCCCACAGCAGATACACCTACTTTTGGATACATACCTACCGGCGTAGAATTTACCAATAAATATCCATTAAGCTTTGCCAACTCATCATAATTAATAAGCTTAACTCTTTTATCCTTGCTATTCTCTGAACTATATTGTGGATATCTACTTACTATATATACTTCTTCAGCCCCATCATCTAAAAGTACCTCCCTAATAGCTTTACTAGCACCACCACTACCTAAAATAACCGTTCTTTTGCCTTTTACATCTATATTTGCTATTTTTAAAGTACTATGAAAGCCAAAATAATCAGTATTATAACCCCAAAGCTTTCCATCTTTATTAACTACAGTATTTACTGCCCCAATATTCTTTGCTTCATCAGAAATATAATCTAAGAAAGGCATAACTTCTTCCTTATATGGAATGGTTACATTAAATCCTCTTATATCTAAAGTTTTCACTCCATCAATGAATTTCTGCATATTTCCTCTTGGCAGTTCAAACTTTTTATAAGCTCCTTCCACATTAATTAGTTCCATTATTCTTTTATTTATTATAGGAGAATACGTATGTGGGAGCTTTTCTCCTAACACGCCTAAAAATTCCATTACAATGCCCCCTTTTTTAATTTTTTATTTTTTCTATTCTTTGCTTTTATAATTTCCTAATAATTTAAAGTATCTGCTTTTTTCTTGAATTAATGATATTGCATTTTTCACTTCTGCATTATTAAGATTTCCTTCAAAGTCTATATATAATACATATTTCCATGGCAAGTTGCTTATTGGTCTTGATTCTATCTTTTTAAGATTTATATTATTTTCTGAAAAATGCCTTAAAAGTTTATATAATGTTCCAGCTTCATCCTCTAGTGAGAATACTATACTTACCCTATTAGAAAATTTATCATATTCTAAATTTTTGCCAATAACAATAAACTTAGTGGTATTTTCTGATTCATCATTGATATTACCTTTAACAACTTCAAGTCCATATCTCTTAGCTGCTCTTTCACTGGCAATAGCTACTTTTGATTTTTCCCCTGTTTCCCAGACATACTTTACACTTAAAGCTGTGTTATGATATGGTATTTGAATCCATTCTTTATGCTCCTTTAAAAACTCACTACTTTGAGCAAACCCTTGCGGATGAGAATATACTTCCTTTATATCTGATATCTTTGTACCCTTTAATCCAATTAAATTTTGTCTTACTTTTACACATTGTTCTCCTACAATATAAAAGCCATAATCCTTCATTAAATCATATACCACTGTAATGGCACCTGTTGATGAGTTTTCCACTGGTAATACACCATAATCTATCTCACCATTTTTTAAAGCATCAAATACATCTTCAAATTCATCATAAAATACCATACCTTTTTCTTCACCAAAATAGCTTATTTTTGCTTCTTCACTGAAAGAACCTTCTACACCTTGTACTCCTATCTTTAATTGACCCATTATACTTTGCTGAAGTTCTCTACTGGTCGTCATCATATCATTTAAAAATTTTTCAGCATAGTTACTATAATCTTTATTTTTAAGTCTTTTTAAATTCTTCTCAATAACAGCATTTTCTCTAGCTCCATTAAAAATTGGAAGATTTCTTTCCATCTTGTATTTTGCCACATTTAACACAACATCCATTCTTTTTTCAAAAAGCTCGATAATCTGTTTATCTATATCATCTATTTCATCTCTTAACTTATCTATATCTAACACTGAAATACCCCTTCCTATCAATTAACTACCACCGCTAACATCCATGAAATGATTAACTTAGATTTAATTTTCAATTAAATCTAAAATTCCTATTGCTGTTGCTGCTTCTATTACAGGAAGTGCTCTTTGAACTATACATGGATCATGTCTACCATTTACCTCTAAAACTGTTTCTTCCCCTGTATTGATATTTACAGTATTTTGTGACTTTAATATGGACGATGTAGGCTTTATTGCAACCTTAAATATAACTGGCATGCCATTAGTTATTCCGCCTAATATACCACCATTATTATTGGTCTTAGTCAAAACCTTTTCTCCTGAAAAATACATAGAATCATTAGCCTGACTTCCTCTCATTTGAGTAAGCTCAAACCCTCTACCAAATTCAATGCCTTTTACTGCTGGTATAGAAAACATTAAGTGTGCTAAAGTAGATTCCACTGAATCAAAAAATGGATTACCTATTCCAGGCTCTATCCCAAGAACTGCACACTCAACAGTACCACCAATTGAATCTAACTCTTCCTTAGCTAGCAGTATCTCTTTTCTCATAGCTTCTTCTTTCAATTCATCCATTAATGGTAACTCTTTTGACATATATGAATTAATAAAACCTTCCGTAATTTTTTCATCTAAAAAGCTTTTATCTTCAATTGTACCAATAGATTTTATATGAGATACTATCTTAATTCCCTTTGCTTCTAATATCTGCTTACATATTGCTCCTGCAAAAACAATAGATGCTGTTATTCTTCCTGAAAAATGACCACCACCTCGATAATCATTAAAACCATTATATCTAATCTTCCCTGTATAATCAGCATGACCAGGCCTCATTATATCTTTAAGCTTTCCATAATCCTTAGACTTAGTATTATTATTTCTTATGATGGCACAAAGAGGAGTTCCTGTAGTCTTTCCCTGAAAAAATCCACTTAATATCTCTGGTTCATCAGCTTCTTTTCTTGGCGTTGATAAATTATTCCTACCAGGAGCTCTTCTTTTCATCTCAGATGATACTTTATCTAAATTTATTTCAAAACCTGGTTCAAGTCCATCTATATTAATTCCTATGGCATTACCATGAGATTCTCCAAAAATAGATATCTTGATTTTATTTCCCCACATTCCACTCACTTGCTATACCTCCTAATCTTCTGTAATCATCAAAAAATGATGGATATGATTTACTTATACATTCATAATCCTTTAATATAATAGGCTCCTCACATCTTGTAGCTGCAATTGCTAAAGTCATTGCTATTCTGTGATCTTTCCAACTCCACACCTCTACTCCACCTTTTAAAGTTTCTACACCTTCAATAATAAGCCCATCTTCTTTTTCTTCTATTTTAGCACCTAGCTTAGTAAGTTCCGATGCTACAGCCTTTAATCTATCACATTCCTTAATTCTAAGCCTACCAGCCTTTATAATCTTAGTAGTCCCTTGTGCTAAAGCCGCTACCACCGATAATACAGGAATAATATCTGGGCACTGAGAACCATCTATTACAGTGGCTTTTAAACCTATATTTTTTACTGGAACAATTCTATTTTTACTTTTATTCCATTGTATTGACATTCCCATCCTTGCTAAAATATCAAGAGCTTCCTTATCACCTTGTGCTGAGTTTGCCAACACATCATCTATTTCCACTTTATTACCTATGGAATTTGCCGCTAAGAAAAATGTAGCTTGAGAATAATCACCTTCTACCCTATAATTTCTTGCTTTATATTGCTGATTACCTTTAATAATAAATTCTTTATAATCATTATTTATTATTTCTATACCAAAATCCCTTAATGCAGATAATGTTAAATCTATATAACCTTTTGATTCCATTTCTGTTGTTATTATTATTTTTGAATCCCTATTAATTAAAGGTAAGGTAAATAATAATCCAGTTATAAATTGAGAACTGATATTTCCAGCTAAATAATATTCTCCTCCTTTTAAGGTACCTTCTAATTGCAGATTTAAAATACCTTCCTCAAAAGAATACTCTATATTATCCTGCTCAAATATTTCGTAAAATGTATTTAATGGTCTTTTTCCTAAATTACCTCGGCCTATAAACTTCTTTTTTCCTGGAATCAATAAAGAAATTGGTACTAAAAATCTTAAAGTTGAACCTGATTCATTGCAATCAATAATCTTTAACTCTTTATTATCTTCATTATGATTTATTCCCTGAATCTCTATATAATTTTTATTCTGATAAATCTTAGCTCCCAATGCTTTCATTGCTTCCATAGTGGCAATAATATCATCTGAAAAATCAATATTTTCTATTTTAGAGACTCCCTCAGAAAGACTTGCACAAATGATTGCCCTATGAGCCATACTTTTTGAAGGAGGTACTTTTACATTCCCCATAAGCCTCATATTTCCTACTTTTAAATCAGCCACAAAAATTCCTCCATTATTTAAATTATCAATTTTCAAAATAGCCTTTGTTACTTTTTACTATTTCTGCATTTCCTATTTCTTTAAGTAAAATTAAATTAAGGTCATTGCCTAAGTTCTTCTTATCTAGTTCAATGCTGTGAATAACCTCTCCCATATTGATATCCATTTCATAAGGAAGCTTATTCTTTTTAAGTATTTCTTTAATCTTCTCTGCCGAACCTTTTTTCGTAAAACCCTTTTCTTCGCTTATTTTTGTTATTTCATACATACCAATAGCTACAGCTACTCCATGGGTATATTTTGAATAGTTATAATACTGTTCTATGGCATGACCTAGTGTATGACCAAAGTTTAATAACATTCTTTCACCCTTATCTTTTTCATCTCTTTCTACTGTAAGCTTTTTAATGTTGCAACAAGTATAAATTATCTCTTCAATATTATCCATAAGCTTTCCTTTACTATCTAAGCTATTTAAAAAATCAAAAAACTTCTTATCTTTAATGCATCCATATTTAATTACTTCAGCCATTCCATCAGTAAAGAATTCATCACTTAGAGTATTTAATACTTCTGGATCAATAAAAACTGCTATTGGATGATAAAAGCTTCCTACAAGATTTTTACCTCTTGCTAAATCAACAGCTACCTTTCCACCAACACTACTATCTACTTGTGCTAAAAGAGAAGTAGGCACTTGAATAAATTTAATTCCTCTCAAGTAAGTTGAGGCTGCAAATCCTCCAATATCACCTATTACTCCACCACCTAGAGTAATAACTATATCACTTCTTGTTAATTTAAAATCTAACATTTCATTGTATATTTTAGGTAATGTACTAAAGGACTTACTATGTTCTCCCGCTTCAAGAGCCATTAATCTTACATCATATCCTTCTGCTTTCAAGCTATTTACTATTTTATTTCCGTAATAATTATTTACATTATCATCTGTTAAGATAAAAATTTTCTTTCCTTTATATAGTTCTTTTATTTTATATTGAATATTATTAATTAATCCCTTTTCAATAATGATAGGATAACTTCTTTTAATTAAATCAATTTTTAATTCCAATAAAAACGCCACCTCAATAAAAATTAAAATGAAGAATTAAAAATGAATTTTTAACTATCCATTCTTAATTATTCATTTATCTATACACATAAATATAATTTTATATTATCATAAATAGTAAAATACATAAAATAATCTAATGTTCTGAGATTACTCCTATATTTCACCACCTATAGGCACCTCTTATAAATACTTTTCAAATTATAGAATAGGTGATACTAGCTTAATTAAAGATTCTTTTATTCTTAATACCCTACTTCTTTTTTCATATGCTTCTTTTGTTACAAATGTTGAGAATTTTTGATCATTTAAAAATATTTTCGATTGTTCCTTAGCCACTACTCCATCATATATAAAAGCATTAACTTCAAAATTCAATCTAAAGCTTCTATTATCCATATTGGCTGTTCCTATACTACTAACAATATCATCTGACACTATTGTTTTGGAATGAATAAAACCATTATTATATCTATATATTTTCACCCCATAATCTATTAAGTTAGCTATATTAGCACTTAATACCCACTCCATAAAGAAATGATCTGGCTTATCAGGAACAATAATTCTCACATCAACACCTGATAATGCCGATATTCTTAGAGCTTCCAAAATCGGTTCATCAGGAACTAAATATGGTGTCTGAATATATACATACTTTCTAGCATTATTTATTATTTTCATATAAGCAATTTTTATATATTCATCCATATGATCTGGTCCAGAAGATACTATCTGCATACCTACACGTCCATACTCCTTAGGCTTAGGAAAATATTTTATTATATTATCAAAATTTTCATTAGAAGCATAATCCCAATCTAAAATAAATCTTTTATTTAACTCATTTACAGCTTGCCCTTTCACTTTTAAATGAGTATCTCGCCAGAATTTAAATTGATGTCCTCTATTAACATATTCATTTCCTACATTAAATCCACCTACATATCCTATTTCACCATCAATAATTACAATTTTTCTATGATTCCTATAGTTGATTCTTGTATTTATTCTTGGAAATGCCCCTGGAAAAAAGATACTAAATTTTATTCCTAAACTCTTAATATATCTTATTTCTTTTTGCTTTAAATTTTTAGAGCCCATTCCATCTACTAAAAGCCTTACTTCAACATCCTCATCCACCTTTGATTTTAACTCATCTATAATAGCTTTTCCTAAGTCATCAAATCTAAAAATATAGTATTCAATATGTATAAAGCTTTTAGCTGACCTAATATCCTTAATTAAATCCTGAAATTTCTTTTCACCACTTATATATGTTTTCACTTCATTACCTGTAGTGTAAATTGATCCACATTGATTATAATTCATTAAGATTAAATCACTGTATTCATCTTGAAGTTCCATCTTTATTCCATGAATCTCCTGCATTTCTTCTAATCCAGCAGCTCTAGTCTTATCAATTATTTTCTTTTCTCTAAATATTTTCTGTCTACTTAAATTCTGTCCTAAAAGTAAATAAACAATAAATCCTACTCCAGGAATAAGCAGCAAAATTAATAACCAAGCCCATGTAGTAGTTGGATCTTTTCTTTCAATAAAAATCAAAGAAAATACAGATATCATATTAACTAACATTAGTAATATAGCTACAGCAATATAAAATTGCACTTTTATTCCCCCTTAGCATTTGGTTTTATATAATATTTTTATTATATACTTTAATTAATTTATATTATACTAATAAGGAATATAAAACCTCAAATTTATTAATATTAAAAAAGGAATTCAAATTAGAATTCCTTTTTCATCATCTTATATCAAATTAATTTGATATAACTCTATATTCATTTATTTTTTTATTTAAAGTATCTGTTTAATAATCCTTGGAATGCTTTTCCGTGTCTAGCTTCGTCTCTAGCCATTTCGTGAACTGTATCATGAATTGCATCTAAGTTAGCAGCTTTAGCTCTCTTAGCTAAATCGAACTTACCTTCAGTTGCTCCATTTTCAGCTTCAATTCTCATTTCTAAGTTTTTCTTAGTTGAATTAGTAACAACTTCTCCTAATAATTCAGCAAACTTAGCAGCATGTTCTGCTTCTTCGTAAGCAGCTTTTTCCCAGTATAATCCTATTTCTGGATATCCTTCTCTATGAGCAACTCTTGCCATAGCTAAGTACATACCAACTTCACAGCATTCTCCTTCAAAGTTTGCTCTTAAATCAGCCATTATGTCTTCTGAAGCTCCTTGTGCAGCTCCTACTTCGTGTTCTGCAGCCCAAGTCATTTCTCCTGTTTGTTCTTTGAACTTATCAGCTCCTACGTGACAAACTGGACATTCTGCTGGTGCAGCTTCTCCTTCATGAATATATCCACATACTATACATACAAATTTCTTCATAATTTTATTCCTCCTAAAATCTTTTATATATTTTTAAATTTATATATCTACTTTGAATAATTACTCTTCTGTTTCTTGTAAGTAACCTTACACTTATTATTATATAATAATTATTATTAATTACAAGCCCTTTTTTAAAAATTTTTTAAATTTTTTCTAATTGAGAATACCTTTCAACTAGCACTACTAAAAGCTTTATAGCCTCTCTATATGATATTAATTATCAATTAGATAAGAATAGTTATATTTTTAATCATTAGTTACTTCTTTCTTCTATTAACTCCTTTAAATAAATTAAAAGCACCAAATAACAATGCTATTTGATTCTTTCTATTAATTATTCTCTTGATATAATTCCATTTTTATAATTGATTTAAACAAGTCTCCATCAATTTCTATATTCAGTTCTCCGCCATGAAGCTCTACTATACTTTTAGCAATAGCAAGCCCAAGACCAGATCCTTCTGTAGTCCTTGCTTCATCTCCACGTTTAAATCTATTTGTTATTTCCCCAGCATCAAAGTTTAGTTCATAAGATGAGATATTCTTCATTACAATAATGGCATTTTTTTCATCCTTAATAATATCAATATATACCCTTGTCCCTCTTAAAGAATATTTGGTTATGTTGGAAATTAAATTTTCAAAGACTCTAAATAATCTTCTTCCATCTCCATTAACATAAACTTTTTCTTCTGGGAAATTAGTTCTAATCTCTAATAAACTCTCAATGAGTTTTTCATCGAACTCACCTAAAGTCTGTCTTAGAAGCTGCACTATATCTATTTTAGCCAAATGAAGCTCCATTTCACCACTTGCAGCTTTAGAAGCTTCAAACAAATCTTCTATTAGCGCTTTTAGCCTTTGAGATTTACTGTCTAGAACAGCAATATAATCTCTTGCACTTTCTGGTTCTATAGGTTCTCGCTTTAATAAATCAATGTAATTTATAATTGAGGTCAACGGAGTCTTTAAATCATGAGAGACATTAGTTATAAGCTCACTTTTCATCTTTTCACTCTTCATTTCATTCTTTAAAGACTTTCTTAAGCCCTCTTTAATATTATTGATATCATGTGCCAAGTTAGATAAGTATCCTTTTCCTCTTTCCTCAATCTTATAGGTTAATTCTCCGCTGGCTGCATCCTTTGCCCCAAGCATTATTTTATCTAAATATACCATGCTTTTTATTAATTTGATAAGCAGAGCAAAACTTATTAAAAAGCCTACTATAAAACATGGCCATAATAACCTTCCATTATTAAATATACCTACCAACAATAATATAACTACTGTAGATATATACATAATTCCAATTATAAAGATATTCTTTATGAACGATCCTCTTTTAATTATATCTTTTGTTGTATAATATATGGTTTTACTAATAGTATTTTCAAAAATTGCTCCCTCAGAATAGCTTACTATTAACGTCTCTACTGTTACATATAATAAAATTAAAATAATAGATAATATAAGTATATTCCTATAAGTAAAGCTAATTAAATATCTTCCTTCACCAAGTATTTTATTATAATAACTATTAAATATTAGCTTATATGCTATGTATGCTAACAATAAGCCTCCCAACTTATATTCAAGTGGATATTTCTTTAATTTATCTATTAATATATCAACTTCATGCATCCTGCTATTTTCTTTCTTTTTTAAATATAATAGTAATGCTAATATAGCTACTGATACCAAACATACTATTATCTTAATACCTATAACATGTCCTATCTCTTCAATAGATTTATAAGCACTATATATAGAATCTCCCTTCTGCAAAACTTTTGGTATCCATACATATAGTTCTATACTATAATTATTTAAATAATAATATTTGGATGATTGATTTTGTATATATGATGATACGTAATTTCCACTGGTATAATATCCTGAAGAATTTCTTTTAATTCTATTTACTATATGAGAATTAGTAGATTTTTTTCCTGATATATATACATTTTCAGTAACACCATCATTAGTGGTAATCTTTCTTATAGAATAGTATTTTGTATCTTTTATCAAATCTTCATCTGCTTTTTTTTTAGTAATCCAGCTATTACTAAGTATATCAAAAGCTGCAAAATCAATATTATTATAAGCACTTAGCTGAACTTTTAGATTTTCATATGCCGTCTTTTTACTTTCTAAAATTTCTTCAAGTAAACTGGCTTCATCATATGCATATTTCTCTTCTATCTTCTTTCTTTCTTCATTTAATATAGCCTGTTGCTCATCATAACTATAATCATGAAAACCTTGCGAACTTTCTCTTATACTTTTGATATTTTGATATTGGCTTTCAATCTTTTTTTCTATTTTTTGTTTATAACTATCAATTTCATATTGGTTTATATTGTTTATATCATTAACATATTCATCATTTTTATAATAAATAGCATAATCTAGCGCCATTCCTATATAATCATCTATTTCCTGTGCTAGATATGAATCAACATAAATCCTCTCTGGCAGTGTTAAATCATAGTTGTTAATCACTTCAACTCCTGACAAAATCGACATTGATAAAAAGATGAATATAAGAATATATAAGAAATAGTTAAAAAATTTCTTATTCATACTTTTCAATTTTGTAACCAATGCCCCACACCACCTTTAAATATTTGGGTTCTTTAGGATTGATTTCTATCTTTTCTCTAATCCTTCGTATATGTACTGCAACTGTATTTTCAGCATTATAGCTTGGTTCTTTCCATACATTTTCATATATTTCATCAATAGAAAATACTCTTCCCTTATTTTTTAATAATAGCTCTAATATACCAAACTCTGTTGCTGTAACCCTTATAGACTCACCTTCAACGAATACTTCTTTACTTTCCAAATTGATTTCTAATCCACTGGACTTTATTACCTTTTCATCTTCTTTAGAAACATTAACGTAATTTCCTAAAGTCATATATCTTCTTAATTGTGATTTTACTCTAGCAATTAATTCTAAAGGATTAAAAGGTTTAGTAATATAATCATCAGCTCCCATATTTAAACCTAATACCTTATCAGTATCTTCTGATTTTGCTGATATTAATATTATTGGAATATTTTTTTCCTCCCTAATCCTCATAGTAGTTCGTAATCCATCCATCTTAGGCATCATAATATCCATCAATATTAAATGTATTTCATTTTCCATCAATGCCTGAATAGCTTGTATACCATCATATGCTTTAATAACACCAATTCCCTCATTTTTTAAATATATTTCAATTGCATCAACTATTTCCTTATCATCATCTACTACTAAAACAGTATTCATATAACTTTTCAACTCCTCTCCATAATATTATAGCCTATAAAATTAAAAATACAAAAATCAAAACTTTTAGAAAAAAAGAGCATGATACTTTTTTATATCATACTCTTTAGCAATTACTAACGTAATTTTATTAACTTAATAACATTGATCTTTTGCCATGTGATTTTTTATACTATATAGTTAAAAGAAGTCCTGCAATTGTGGCACTTAGAAGGTTTGCTAGTGTTCCACCTAAAACAGCTTTCCATCCTAATCTTGCTATGTCAGCTTTTCTATTTGGAGCCATTCCACCTATACCACCTATTAAAATAGCAATAGAAGAAATATTAGCAAATCCACATAAGGCAAATGTTACTATTGCTGTAGTCTTTGCTGATAATTCTGGTAATAAAGGTGCCATATTACTAAATGCAACAAATTCATTTAATATTAATTTTTGACCTATTAATGATCCTGCTGTTACAGCTTCTCCCCACGGAACACCTATTATCGCTGCTACTGGTGAGAATATCCACCCTAATATTCCTTGTAAGCTTAAGTCAGATACACCGAACCAGCCTCCAATCCAACCAATTAAACCGTTAATTAATGCTATAACTGCAACGAATGCTAAAATGATAGCTGCTATGTTAAGAACTAGACCTAACCCATCAATTGCACCCTTTGATGCTGCATCAACAACATTTGCTGAATTATCTTTAATCATTTCAACTTCATTTTGAACCTTATCATGCTCTGTTTCTGGACAAAGAATTTTTGCTATTATAAGACCAGCTGGTGCTGCCATAAATGCTGCTGAAATTAAGTATTCTATTGGAATTCCAAGCATTGAATATCCTACTAATATTGAACCTGAAACTGATGCTAATCCACCAACCATTACTGCAAACAATTCAGACTCTGTAAGCTTTGAAACATAAGGTTTAATTAAAAGTGGCGCCTCTGTTTGACCTAAGAAAATATTTGCTGATGAAGATATTGTTTCTAATTGAGAAGTTCCTAAAAGCCTAGATAAAGCTCCCCCTATAACTCTAATAACAAACTGCATTATTCCTAAGTAGTAAAGTATAGAAACAACTGCGGATATAAATATTATTACACATAATACATTAACAAAAAATATACTTCCATCATTAGCTAGTGAACCAAATACAAAACTAATACCTTCTTGAGCATAATCGATAACTGATTGTACTCCAAGAGCAACCTTGCTTAAAACATACTTACCTACACTCCACTTTAAAACGGCTAATGCAAATCCAAATTGAATTAAAAATCCAATTATTATGGTTCTCCATTTTATACGCTTCTTATTATTTGATAATAAGTATGCCACTGCAAATATAAATAAAATACCTATAATGCTATTTAAAATTGCCATAAAAATCTCCTTTTCTTTCATCAGTTAGTTTATTCTTATCTCTCTAATTTAGTATTTACAAGAATTTTTCACTTATACACGAGCATTATTTTTACAAAATATTAATGTTCATAAACTATTTACGATTATACCCTTATTTAACTCCTTCTACAAAACAATATTTACCATATATTAAAAAATATATAATATAGTATATTCTTTTTTTAAATTTTTCTTAAATTATATACTATATTGGTATGTAATAAACATATTATATCATATATTGAAATTCCTATAAAAAGGCTTTATCACTATTATTGACTAACTTTCTTAATTACTATATAATAAAAAACAAATAATATAGTATAAAGTGTTGAAAAGAAGTAGTACTATAACCTTGTAATCTTAAGAGAACTGTTGGAAGGTGTAAAACAGTGTTTACATTATAGGAACTTGTCTTGGAACTTACTTGTCAAAAGCAAGTACGGGATTCCCGTTAACGATTTCGAGTGAGAAAATCTTTTTTTGATTTTCTAATAAGAGTGGTACCGCGAAATAATAGCTTTCGTCTCTTAAATATAGAGATGGAAGCTTTTTTATTTAATTAAAAGCAGATAATTGAAAAGTTAGAATTATGTATGAAACTCCTGAGGAATTTTTACATCAATTATCCATAATCAATTTTCAATTATCAATTAACCTAGGGAGGATTTTAAAATGAGTAACTATGGAACTGCTATTGATAAAAAATGGCAAAAGAAATGGGAAGAAACTGAACTTTATAAATTTAATCCTAATAAAGAAGGAGAAAAATTATATGTTTTAGAAATGTTCTCTTACCCATCTGGAAGTCAATTACATGCTGGTCACTGGTTCAATTATGGTCCAGTTGATTCATGGGCAAGATTAAAGAAGATGCAAGGATACAATGTATTCCAACCAATGGGATTTGATGCCTTTGGTCTACCAGCTGAAAACTTTGCTATTAAAACAGGAATTCATCCATGGGATTCTACCGAAAAAAATATCAAGACTATGGAAGATCAATTAAAAGCTATGGGAGCTATGTTTAACTGGGAAAATGAAGTTATCACATGCACTCCTGAATACTACAAATGGACTCAATGGATATTCTTAAAGCTTTATGAAAAGGGATTAGCCTACAGAAAGAAAGCCCCTGTAAATTGGTGTCCATCATGTAATACAGTTTTAGCTAATGAACAAGTTCATGAAGGATGTTGTGAAAGATGTTCTACTGAAGTAACTAAAAAAGACTTAACTCAATGGTTCTTTAAAATAACTGAATATGCTGATGAGTTATTAGAAAAATTAGATACTTTAGATTGGCCAGAAAAAACTGTTGCTATGCAAAAACACTGGATAGGAAAATCTACTGGTGCACAAGTTACTTTCAAAGTTAAAAATTCAGCAACTAGCTTTGATGTATTTACAACAAGAGTTGATACATTAAATGGTGTAACTTATGTTGTTTTAGCACCTGAAAATCCATTAGTAGATGAACTAACTACTGCAGAAAACAAAACTGCCGTTGAAGAATACAAAGAAGCTGCTAAAAAGCAATCTGATATAGAAAGACAATCTCTTTCAAGAGAAAAAACTGGTGTATTCACTGGTTCATATGCAATAAACCCTATAAACGGTAAAGAAGTACCTGTATGGGTTGGTGATTACGTACTTGCTACTTATGGTACTGGTGCTGTTATGGCTGTTCCAGCTCACGATGAAAGAGACTTTGCTTTTGCAACTAAATTTAACTTACCAATAGAAAGAGTTATCACTAACAAAAAAGGTGAAGAAGTTGAACTTCCATACTGTGAATACGGAGTACTTGTTAACTCTGGACAATTTGATGGTTTAACTACTGAAGAAGCTAAAGAAAAAATTGTTGCTAAATTAGCAGAAAATAACTTAGGTGAATCAAAAGTTAATTATAGATTAAGAGACTGGCTAGTTTCTAGACAAAGATACTGGGGAGCCCCAATCCCTATGATTTACTGTGAAGACTGTGGTACTGTACCAGTTCCAGAAAAAGATCTTCCAGTACAATTACCATATGATGTTCAATTTGCACCTGATGGAAAATCTCCACTGGCTAAATGTGAATCATTCATCAATACTACTTGCCCATGCTGTGGTAAACCAGCTAAAAGAGAATGCGATACATTAGATACTTTCGTATGTTCTTCATGGTACCAAATGAGATATGTAGATAACAAAAACTCAGAAAAAGCTTTCGATAAGGACTTAGTAGACAAAATGCTACCAGTTGACAAATATGTTGGTGGACCTGAACATGCTTGCATGCACTTACTATATGCTAGATTTATCACTAAAGCTTTAAGAGATATGGGATACTTAAGCTTTGACGAACCATTTAAGAGCTTAACTCACCAAGGTTTAATTTTAGGACCAGATGGATTAAAGATGTCAAAATCTAAAGGAAATACTATTTCTCCAGATGACTACATTAAAGAATACGGTGCTGACGTATTTAGAATGTACTTAATGTTTGGTTTTGCTTACACAGAAGGTGGAGCTTGGAGTGATGATGGAATTAAATCTGTTGCTAGATTCGTAGATAGAATTGAAAGATACTTAGATTTAGCTAGAGAAGCTATTGCTAATGGAGAAAACAATAAAATCACTATTGATAAAACTGAAAAAGAATTAAACTTCTGGTTAAACAACGCAATTAAAGGTGTTACTGAAGATGCTGATAAGATGCAATTCAATACTGCTATAGCAAGAATGATGGAATTTGTTAATGCATTTTCTAAATATCTTCAAGAAGAAACTAAAAACTTAGACTTCTTAAAGACTGTATGCAAAGACTTCATCAAGACTTTAGCACCATTTGCTCCTCACTTTGCTGAAGAACAATGGAATCTATTAACTGGTGAATACTCAGTATTTAACGAAGCTTGGCCAATATTTGATCCAAATGCTCTTGTTAAAGATGAAGTAGAAATAGCTATCCAAGTAAACGGAAAAATTAAATCTAAGATTAATGTATCTACTGATTTAGATGAAGAAGGAATTAAAGCAGCTGCTTTAACTGATGAAAATATACTTGCTGCTACAGAAGGTAAAAATATTGTTAAAGTCATAGTAATCAAAGGAAGACTTGTTAATATAGTAGTAAAATAAAAAAAGAGTGCCTAATCACTCTTTTTTTATTTGATTATTATGAATTAACTAAGCTCTTCTAGCACTGGTTTAAATTTAGCAAGTAATTGACTTACTAATTCTTCATTTAATGCAGTATAATAAGAAAGGTATCCTGCTTCACCTAATGCTCTGTAAGCATCCTTACTCATTTCCATCCAACTTTCAGGTATGTAAACCCATACGATTTCTTCATATTTACAGCTTAATAAGAAATGTTCCATACCAAAGAAAGCATATTCCTCTATTTCATGAAGCCTATTAAACTTCTCATAATCATCTACTACTTGTGAAGTTAATTTGTATTCATATATATCTGCATAAAAGAAATCAAATTTATCTTTTTCTGCAGTATAGGCATCTCCTTGAATTATTTTTATTTTAGGATTGTCAGCAAAATTCTTATTATACAAATCAATTACTTCCTGGCTTATTTCATAAACAGTTACTTCACTAACATTTTCTTTCTTAGCCATTTCCCAAACAGTATAGCCTAACCCTAAGCCAACTACACCTACTTTTCCATGAGCTCTCTTTATTGAAAAATACGCACCTTCTACTTCTAAAGGAGTAAGTCTCATCCATATATGCTCTGGTCCATGAAGTTCTAATATAGGTTTATTAACTTCTCCTTCTTTAGCATATAAATAGCCTTGTATTATTCCTTTTAATCCATCAATTGCTTTTATTTCATAGCTACCAACCTTAGCTGGTGAAATTATTTTGCTATATTCATCTATTTTTTCTAAAACATAACTATTATTAAAGGGCTTCAAATCAAACAATTCCTTTCTTAGCAACATTTTTAGCCAATATACATAGGTTTATTATATTGTTAATTTGTTTAACTTTCAATATAATTTATAATTTTGTAAAAATGTCCTTTACTCTCATATACTCCTTTTAAAAATTCCTTGCTATTTCCGAGTAATATGGTATACTATGAATATAATTTGGAAAAATATTTTTGAGGTGATAATATGAATAAGTTTTTAGTAAGCGAAGAAGCATATAAAGAATTTAAAGCTTTCTTAGATGAAAATGAAGTGGAAAAATATAGTATTAGAATAAACTTAGCAGGTTTTGGATGCAGTGGTCCAGCTTTTAATATAACTGTTGACGAAGCAAATGAAAATGATGTTGTTGAAACAATGAATGATATAACTTTCATAGCTGAAAGCAAATTAGTTGATGAATTTGGTGGATTTAAATTACTTTCTTCTGAAGAAAATGATGGAAGAGGATTATCTCTTAAACCAGTTATCGAAGTTGCAGGTGGATGCGGTTCTTGCGGAGGTGGCTGCGGTCATTAAAAAAGAGTGCTTAGTGGCACTCTTTTTTAATTGATTTTTTAAATATTATTCTAACTCCATTAATGAATTTATTCCAAAATTCATAATTCAATATTAACTAATGTTTTCATTAGAAAACTCATAATCAATATATTCTTCATTAATATTTTGTATTTCCTTTAATATATTAATCCAATATGCATGTTTTATTATCTTATCAGCTCTAGAATCTTCGTCTAAATTTGAGCAATTTTCATTATAAAAACTTATGTAATATTCATTTAATTTTTCTGCCATTTCTTTTAGCACACTAACTTCCTCTAACTTATCATCATTAATTTTCATACTTTCAGTTTTTTCACTTAAATTGCTTTTAATATAACTATAAATAACCTCTTCTATTTGCCAATATATGCCATTAATATTTTTATTTTCAATGGATACATTTTTATTGCTGGTTTTTATATTAGGGTTATCTCTATATTCTAAGTAGTATTCCAATAGATCTATTTCAGCATTAGCAATAGCTGAATAATTTTTATACAGTTTTAATAGTTCCTCATTACTAATATTCCTAGCCTTAATACATTTATCTAAAATACTAAGCACACTTTCATTTTTTATCCTTATCTCCTCAATATTTCCATAACAAGTCAATTCAATGGTTCTTTTATATCTTTTGTTTACTATAACTTGATAGCAATTTAGGAAAAAGCTTATAAATAAAATAGTCAATATTGCTATAAAACATTTATCCTTTTTAGTTATCTTATCTTTCATAGTACACCCCCATCAATATTATATCATAAATATTTAATGCTAGGTCCCAATAGAAAAAACTACGTTAATGTCTTATGAATACTTTATTTACTTTATTTCCTTCATAACCATATTAAGAAGATTCATCTCTGAGCTTGACCCATAAATATCTTTATCTACTAATATGCATGGTATTCCTCTATCATTGGATATCTTACTCAAATAATCATACTTGTGCATTACTTGTGGTGCTATAACTGCTAGATTGCATCCCTTTTCTATTTCCTTTTCAAACTCACGTATACCTACAGCAAGAATATCCATATCAATATCTTCTTTCTTAGCTTGTTTCTTTAATGAACTAATAACTATAGCACTAGCTAAACCTTGAACACAAACAAATAATACCTTCATTCTAAACTCCTCCTTAAACTTTTTCTGAAAACATTTACTGACATAAAAAAAATATATAGAAATAATAAACTACGTAGTATGTAGTTTATTATTTTCTTCATCTACTTCTTTATATATAATCTTATATAATTTAATCATTCTTTCTACCAAAGTAATTACTTCCATTGCAACCATAAAATGATCCTGTGCATGATTATATTTTTATTGTATTTTATTTATTATCAATATTTTAGTTGTCTTTATACCTTTCCAAATCTTTTTTCGTTATATCAAGAAGATTATTTAATTCCCAAACTTCTCCCTCTTCTATAAGCCTATTTAAAAGAACTTCATACCTAGTAGCTTCAGCAACCTTACCTAAGGATATTAATGTTAAAATATTATTCATAATAGACGAAATAATATCTGATTTAACTTCAAATAATTTTTGTGCATCTTTTATTTCATCCTTTATCTCAAGCATTTGTTGGTCTAATTCAAAGGCTGCATCAGCAGCTTTCTTAAGCTTAACCTTTATTTCCTCTGGTATATGCTGCTTATATTTATAATTTAATGAATGTTCTGCCGTTGCCCAGAAGTTCATTGCTAATGTCCTTATTTGAAATTCAGCCAATATATCCTTTGCCCCATCAACCATATTAACTGTATACTTAATAATTACATGATAACTTCTATATCCACTTGACTTAACATTACTTACATAATCCTTTTCGTAAAGTATTTGCATATCTTTTCTTACTCTTAAAAGCTCCACCACTTTATCTATATCATCAACAAACTGGCACATAATTCTTATACCAGCTATATCCTCCATCTCTTGTTCCAGCCTATCTAAAGGAATTTCAAACTTATTAGCCTTTTCTAATATACTTGATACTTCCTTAACTCTTCCTGTTACAAATTCAATTGGTGAATATTCATTTCTTCTTCTATACTCTTTTCTTATGCTTCTTAACTTCACCTTTAATTCATCAACAGCTTGTTCATAAGCCATTAAAAAATTCTTCCAATTTTGAATAGCCATTCTTTTTATCACCCTTATTTATCGTTTACTATAAAATAAAAACTTTTGTAAATTTCATGTTACTTCATTACTATTATAACAAAATTTCACTATCTTTGTTTAAAAATTGTTTTTTAAAATAATTTCTTATTCTCTATTTAAAATAAAAATACCTCAAAATAACCTATTTTATTTTGAGATATCCCCATTACTTATAAAATTCTTACTGGATTAAAATCAATAAAATCACAAGAAGTCATAATATATTCTATCTCATTTATTATTCCAGTTTTTGCTTTAAATCTTCCTAATCCATGTAAATGTCCATAAATAACTTTTTCTACATTATATTCTTTAAAAATCTTCATAAATTCTGACTCTTCATAACCTTCATTAAATGGCGGATAATGAATCATAACAATTATTTTAGAATATCCTAATTTCTTTGCACTTTCTAAAGATAACCTTAATCTTATGGCTTCCCTAGCATATATTTTTGCATCTTTTTCTGTAAATTTCTCACTATCAGGCGATACCCATCCACGAGTTCCACAAATAGCATAATCATTATATGTATAAAAATTATTTTGAATAAACTTCATATTTTCATACATTGCATTTAACTTGCTTATGCTGCTCCACCAATAATCATGATTTCCTTTAGAAATTATCTTTTTTCCTGGAAGACTATCTATCCAGTCTAAATCAACCTTGCTATCTTCCGCTTTCATAGACCATGATATATCGCCTGCTATAAGTACAGTGTCTTCATCTGTAATCCTACTAATCCAATTTTCCTTTATCTTTTCGTCATGATTAAGCCATCTTTCTCCAAAGATATCCATAGGCTTATCAACATTTAAAGCTAAATGTAAGTCTGATATCGCATATAATGCCATCTTTTAACTTCAACCTCCTATAAAGAGCTATCTAATTCAGTAATATAAGCAATTATATGAGCTACAGCCTCATAAACTTCTGTTGGTATAGCATCTCCTACATCAACATTGCATAATAAATCTGTCAGTTCCTTATTAAAAACCACTGGAACTTCACTATCTTCTGCTTTTTCTAATATTTTATCTGCTATAATTCCCATTCCTACTGCAGTAACTATTGGTGCATTAGCTCCATCATAGTTTAAAGCTACAGCTTTCTTTCTATTTTGCACTATATTCCACCTACTATCTTATACTGTAATATCCACTGCCGCAATATTATTATCATTAAAAAATTCTCTACAAGACGATAGTTGAAGTTCTTCTGTCCTTTCAACAATTTCTATTTTAGTACTGAATCCTGATGATTCAACTATTTCTTTTAACTTCTCCTTTGAAATAACAAATAAATTCATAACACTTTTATCACATTTTAATTGCAAATCAATGTTCCTATTTTTTACATTTAAAAGAGCATCAACTGTGCCAAGCTTTACTGTTTTAACTGATATAGCCACCTTGAAATTACTGCTATCTATAGATTTTCCTTCTTTCCTATCATCCTTAATAATAAGCTTACATGGATATTCATTTTCCTTAAAATTTATTGGTACATCTAAGCAATAATATTGATCATTAATTTTATTGAATAACTTTAAATCATTTATACTATTTTTCATTATATTTAAAATTTGCGAAGAATTTTCGTCACTTTCTTTTAAATTAGAAATTATATTTCTTATGACCTCTTTAGCTCCTTCAGATTTTTCTGTAATATTTTTAGATAAATCCTTACTTATATTAAATATATTTTCTCTTATATCATTGGATTTTAACTCTTTTTCTTCACCTTTTTGTCTACTTTCTACACTATTAAATAAATTTTTTATAAAATTTATTTCTTTATCTTTAATTTCATCTTTATTAATTATAACTTCCAATAACTTTGCTTCAGCATCATTTAATCTTACTTCTTTTCCTGTATGTTTTAATATACTTTCCCTTAAAACTTCTTTATTAATATTAAGTTCAGACTTATTCTCATTAACCATGGACTTATTTTCATTTTTTAGTACTTTAATGATTTCTTTAACATCATCTTCCATAAAAAAATCACTTTTTGCACCATCATTAATTATATTATCCTTTGAACTTTCTTTTATTAATGTTGCTTGAATCGTTTTTCCTGTTGAGCTTTTTGATAATATGCTACTATTATTAATATTATTATCTGTAATATCTTTAATATCTTTTATATCATTAATATTCTTAATATCTTTAATATCTTTAATATCTTTGATATCATTAATATCATTAATATTCTTAATATCTTTAACTTCTTTCATATCATTAATGTCATTATTGCTATTATTCTTATAATCAATAACATCTTTTGAATATTCTTGCTTTAATGTTTTTTCTAAAATTTCTCTATTTAAAGTATTATCTTCAATTGCTATAGCATTACCTAATTTTTCATTAACCTCATTAATTACTTTTTCCATAGCATTTTCATTATTAAATAACTTATTAAAACTCTCTAAATTTTCTTTAGTAAATTCAATGTCATTTTCTAAGAATAGAAGTACTTCTTGTAAATTAGTCTTAGAAAAAGCTTCAAAGAATTCATAAAGCTTTTGTGATACATAAACTCCTTCTTTACTATTTGCTGCAATATCCCTACTATTTAAATAAGAATTTATAAAATTTTTTATTTCTACTGGATTATTATTCATCTTATCACTAAATTCCATTATGCTCTTTACAGTAGTAATATTTTCCCTAGTAAGAGGTATATTGTATTTCACCATAGCCTTAAGCATATTGTAATCTTCCTTCTTTAAACCTTCTTTCAAGATAAAGTTCATTATCTCATCAATACTTTCCTTGGCAATTTCTTCATTTATTACTTCCGTATTATTAGCAGTTAGCTTAAGAAACAACATATTATCTTTTAATTCTGCTACTTCAAAATTTAATAAGCCACCTTTTAAATCCACTTCACCTTGCAGTTCAGCTTCTATCTCCATTCCATTAGTTAATTTTATGGTAACCTTATTACTTTGGGAATCCTCCTTAATAACTCTTCCTTTTAAAGTATCTCCTTGATTAAATTCATAGCCTCCTCTAAAGCTCACCTTTTCTGTTGTTATATATTTTCCATAAGTAAATGTTGATATATTATTAATTTTTCACCCCTCCATTCATTATGGCTTAGCTAACCATATTTAAGTATCTAATTTAGTTATCGTAAAAAATATTATCTTCTAAACTTCTTATTTATATATTCAGTGAAATAATCCAACTATATAAAATAAAGGAGATAGATAAAATTTCTATCTCCTTTATTTATTGAATTATTGTACTTCTATTTTAGTGTAATTCTTCTTTCCTCTTTTAATTAAAGCAGATCCATCTTGAATATCTTCTTCTGTAAATATTCTTGCTACTTCTGTAACTTTTTCTCCATTTAATGAAAGACCACCTTGTTGGATTAATCTTCTTCCTTCAGCTTTTGATGGAACTATTTTAGTTTCAGCTATAATATCAAGAACTGTTTTACCAAAGCTTTCAGCACTTATAGTAACTGTTGGTACATTGCTCATATCTACTCCACCAGCAAATAATGCTTCTGCTGCTGATTTAGCTTTTGTTGCTTCTTCTTCTCCATGAACAAGTTTAGTTACTTCATAAGCAAGTACTGTCTTGGCTTTATTTATTTCAGAACCTTCTAAAGCACTTAATCTTCTTACTTCCTCCATTGGTAAGAATGTTAATAATGATAGGCATTTTTCAACATCTGCATCATCAACATTTCTCCAATATTGGAAGAATTCAAATGGAGATGTTTTTGCTGGATCTAACCATAAAGCTCCACCAACTGTTTTACCCATTTTTTGTCCTTGGCTATTTGTTAAAAGTGTACAAGTCATTGCCATAGATTGACCTTGAGCTTTTCTTCTAACAAGTTCAACACCAGCAATCATATTCGACCATTGATCATCTCCACCAAGTTCCATCTTACAGTTATATTTTTGATTTAATACATAGAAGTCATATCCTTGCATTAACATATAGTTAAATTCTAAGAATGAAAGTCCCTTTTCAAGTCTTTGCTTAAAGCATTCTGCACTTAACATTCTATTTACTGAGAAGTGTACTCCCACATCTCTTAAGAAATCTACATAATTTAAGTTTAATAACCAATCAGCATTGTTTACTAATATAGCCTTATCATCTGAAAAATCTATAAATCTTTCCATTTGCTTCTTAATGCATGAAACATTATGTTCAATTTGCTCTTTTGTAAGCATAGATCTCATATCTGTTTTTCCTGATGGATCTCCTACCATGGCAGTTCCACCACCAAGTAATGCTATTGGTCTATGACCTGCCTTTTGCATATGAGCCATAAACATCATTGCTATAAAGTGTCCAACATGTAAACTATCAGCTGTTGGATCAAAACCTATATAAAAAGTTATTTTTTCCTTTTCTAATAACTCTCTTGTCTCATCTTCATGTGTGAATTGCTTTATGTATCCACGTTCTAATAATTCATCTAAAACATTAGCCATCTTAACTTTACCTCCTACGTAAATCACTATATACAGTATATCTTATAACAACGTTTTTTATCAAGAAAATGTTATTTTAAAAAATGAAAGAGATCATTACTGACCTCTTTCATTTTTATGCTACATATTGTTTTATTCCTTCAGGCACCTCTTCACTGCCATTAATATTTATATTAATATATACATTTATTCCAAATCTATCAGTTAAATTGGCTATTCTTTTTATTAATTTGGCTGATTCTTTCATTGTACAATTGATTATATTAAATAACCCATCTACATATATATTTTCTATATCATAATTTGATGAGATTATACCACAAATCATGCCATAAAAATCATTACAATCTCTTACTTCATACTCCATCGTGTCAACAAATCTTATTGATCTATTTAGCTGTAACATTGGTCTTGAATCATCATCAATGTAAACTGAATCTCCCTTAGCTTCTAATTGTTGGTGGTTAGCTAATTCTATTAACCTTTTAGTCTTTCCAGAACCTCTCCTTGCACAAAAAACTTGTATCATTGGAACCACTCCTTATTTCTATGATTATTTATTAATGATGATTAAATCATCATTATAATTAACATTTAACAATATTAAAGCACTTACCTTACTTAAAATTATTATTCTCAATTTACTTTGCATTATTCACTAATTAATTCTATATATAAATGAAAAAATCGCCCATATTTATAACAACATTTTCTTCAGCTCTCTATAAATTTATACCTTCCTGTACTATATAATATTCAAAACATACTGAAAATGTTCCAACTATTTTTAAGTTTTTATGAAAATAAAATAACAATGCTGCATATCTATAATCACATTACTCTATAATAGACATGCAACAATTATATTAATGTATAATAACTCTATTCTTTCCAATACTTTTTGCTTTATATAAAAGCCTATCTGCTTCCTTGATAACATCATCAATGTGATCTTCTGACTTGCTAAAACTTACACCAAAGCTCGCAGTTACCTTAATTATATCCTCTTCTATTATAATGCTATTATTAGCTATTTTTCTCCTTATATCATCAATCATATTATATATCTCTTCCTCATTTACCTGCTCATTATCAATATATAGTATGATTTCTTCTCCTCCATATCTTGCAGCAATATCTCTTTCCCTAATGTTATCCATAATTATCTGTGAAATATTTTTAATAACAATATCACCTACAGGATGTCCATATTCATCATTTATACTCTTAAAATTATCAATATCAATCATAACAATTGCATAATATTTTCTATCTCTACTACTCTTAGCTACTCTATTATAAAAATAATCTCTATTGTATAAACCTGTAAGATAATCAATTTTTGCTGCTAATTTTAATTTTCTATATAACTCTGCATTTTTAATAGCTACAGCTATCAAATTAGCCATTTTCTTAATATATTCTTGGTATTTATAACTAAAATATCCCTTTTCCGAATGTTCTAAAAATATATATCCAATAATCCTATCCCCTAATATTAAAGGAATCAGCATTATTGACTTAGAATTAGTGATATTATTCTTACTATTTTCATATTCCATATTAAAAATTGATACATCAATACCGTCATATAGGTAAATATACTTTTCTTCTAATACCTTCATACTAAACTTATTATTTGATACTTTAGCTACATATTTATCATTTTCTATTAAATATATGGTACTATAATCAATTTTTAGTGCGGATATTATAATATTATTTACTTCTTTAAAAAAATCCGATTTGCTTACAATACTATTTAGATAAAATTCAACTTCAACTATATTCTCTAATATTTTAACTTTTTTCTCCATTTCATCCTTATATAGCTTAAATTCTTCATTTATATAATCATATGCCTTAATAGTATTATTCATTTTAAACCTCTCAATAATTAACATAAAAAAATTAAAAGCTACATTAAAAAATATAGATAATATAATAGTAATATTATCTATATTTTAATTTAACTTAATATAATTTTACCCTTTATTGGTAAAAATATCAAGTTTTTATTTTTTATTTTATTTTTCATCTTTTTTTTAATATTTATAAAGCATTTTTTGATAATCCAGTTCCATTTATGTTTACTTTTGTATTTACCTCAAAATCACAAATACTTAAAGGGTCATCAATAGATTCTTTTCCATAATAAATTTCCTTCATTCTATAAACATTAAATATATCTATTCCCTTTTCTTTATACTTATTAAACAATTGAGTTATATAACTATTAATATATTCTTCTTCATTAACTTTTATATAATTTATAAATTCACTATCTACAATAGCCTCTCCTTGAATATCTGAAATTTCCAAATCAACCTCAATATTTTTTACCAAAGTAAATTTATTATTATCAAATCTCAACATACTATCTTCAGAACTTGATAAAACATCTAAACTTATAAAATCAGTGTCCGTATTAGGATTACCAATTTCAAATGTACCTTCATAGACACTTCCCATCATAAGTTCATATAATAATGTATCTTCCTGATCCAACTTTTCAACAAGTACATTGTCTTTTAATATACCAGAACCATTTATTTGAACTTTTTGGTCTAAAACATCCTTCTTTAAATTTACTGCTGGAAGTAACAATGTATTATCTCCCATAAGTCTATTGCTTAAATAATAATTTACATTAGCTTGAAGTGAAAGACTATTAAATGGTTTTTTATTCATTATATCATTTAAATACATACCTAAGAATTCATCATCACCAGACGTAGCTTTAAGCAATTCTTCAACATCTCCATAATAAATAAATGCACTAGGCTTTATTTGCATTTCACCATAATTATTTATTAAATCTAAATATTTTTTAATTCCTACTTTAGCTGCCTTCTCTGTAAATATATATGCTTTTACTTGACTATAATTTAGCTTAGCACTGGAGAAATTATCAATTTTCTCTAAAGCATCTTCTGTAGTTTTTCCTACACCTTTAAAAATAAGCCTTCTACCTTTATCAGAACTTTCATTAGTACTTCTATAAGGCTTAATACAATCTAGATATACTATCACCTGACTCAAATCATCTGTATCAAAAATCATACTTGTTGCAAAAGTTACCTTGTTTATATCCCTATAATTAAAACAACCTGTTAAAGTTAATGGAATAAGTAAGATGATAAGTATTTTGAATATTTTATTTCTTTTTGCCATCTTTATCACATCCTACTCCAATTATTTTTCTTGATATCCTATTTAAACTTCCTCTAAACAATATATCTTTGAATCTATATTCACTTAAGCTTCCTAATGGGAATAGGAATGGATATCCTACAGAATCTAACTCACATATCTGAGTCATAAAAATAAGCGAAGCTGAAAGGAATCCTGGAAGTCCAAGCAATGCTGAAAAACAAACAATAACTATTGACCAAAATGATACTGCTCCATAAAGTTTTGGTATTAGAAAATAACATAATGTGCTTATAGCTACTACAATTATGGTAATTCTTGATGCTACTCCAGCACCAACTGCTGCATCTCCTAAAATTAATGCTGATACAATGCTCATAGCACTTCCAATGGCCTTTGGCAATCTTATTCCTGCTTCTTTTATAAATTGAAAAGCAAGCATCATTATTATTACTTCAACAAAAGTTGGTAAAGGAACTCCAGCCCTTGATACAGCAAGCCTAAATATAAATAATGTAGGTATCATAGAGAAATGATGAGTTATTACTGCTACATATAATCCTGGTAGAAATGAAGCTATAAAAAAGGCAATCCATCTTAATACCCTATTAAAATTAGTAAAATATTTATTTACATAATAATCATCTGGCATTTGAAAATTTTCCATAAAAAAATAAGGTACAGTTATTACAAATGATGTGCCATCAACAATAATGGCTACCCTTCCTTCTAAGATTTTTGCACAAACTTCATCAGGTTTTTCTGTATATCCTACTGTATCAAAAAATGAATTTTCTTTCTTTAAGTTACATTCAATATAATTAGAATCTAGTACAAATCTTAAATCTAAACTTTTAACTTTTTTTCTTATATCCTCTAGTACATTTTCATCTACAATTCCTTTTATATATGTTATGGCTACAGCTGTTTGAGATTTTTCTCCAACATATACAGCTTCAAATTTCAAATCTGGATTTTTAAGCCTTCTTCTTATCAAAGCAACATTATCTACTATGAGCTCATTAAATCCCTCTCTTGGTCCCTTCAATACAGATTCAGTATCAGGTATTCCAATTCCCCTTCTTACCATGTTCTTTACTTCACTGTATATTATCTCTTCATAATCATTTAATACTAATATTACATCTCCGCTTAAAACATGAAATATTGCATCATCTACATCCTTGGCTATACCAGTCATATTCATATCTAAAACTTTATCTATTAAATCTTTTGGAGTACTAATACCTTCTTCTCCCTTAAGTTCTCCAAACCCTCTAAGAGGAAGTATCATATACTCCATCATCCATTGACTATTACATAAATCATCAATAAATACCACTGTCCCATTTCCAAGTATAGTAGATAACTCTCTAAACTTAACATCAAAGCAGTCTTTAAACCTTTCCTTTAAATAATCGATATTTTTATTCATAATTCATCACCTAAGAATATTATTCCTCCCATAGTGTTTAATATTCATTTTTTTGAGAATACTATTTTAGAATACTAAAATATATACGAGGTGGAGAGATGAATGAAAATAAAATATCAACAAAACACTATATAATTTTTATATATGCAGTAACCTTTGTAAGTCTTAAAATTTACTGTTCACAATTTATTACCATAGGGGGAAGAGATACTTGGATATGCTTAATTGCAGCATTTATATTATTAATTGGCATTGCTACTTATCTATTAGATATAATAGCAAGAAAAGGAAACTACAATATAAATAATATTTTCACCATCGGTCTATCTAAAACTATGGGAAATATTCTACTTTTCTTATTTGCTATAGGATTATTTTTATCTTCATTGGAAGCAGCTATGGTAGAAGCTAATTGCATTAAAACCTGCTTTTTCCTACCTACTCCTCAATGGTATATACTTTTATTTTTCCTATTACCTTCATTATTTTTAATAAGAAAAAAGGTTCGTACAATATTAATTTTCACTACGATAAATGTTATTTCTTTTATAGTAAACTGTTTAATATTAAGCATATTTTCTGAGCCTTATAAAAACACTAAGTATATCCTTCCGATTTTTACAAACAATTTAACAATAGGAAACTATTTTAATTGTATTCTACTTTTATTAGGATGCATTTCATCATTTGCTATTTCACTACCATATTTGAAGCATCTTACAAAAGCAGATAATTTAAAAAAACATAGCCTTATTGCCTTATGTACTATAGCCTTATACTCTGTATATTCAATAATAGGTATTATTTCTTGCTTTGGACCATCTAGAGCCGCTAATTTATTTTACCCTGAATATACCATGAGTCAACGCATTCAATTAGGTGGATTCATTGATTTTGGTGAATTATTTTTCTTAATGGAAGCTATAGTAGGATTATTTTTAAAATATCTTTTAAGTACATATGGAATATATATTATTTATAAAAAATATATTAAAAATGACAAAATATATATTGCTACATATTCTATAATTATTTTTATTTTAGCTTCACTTTTCTCAAAAAATAATTATATTTTATTTAATATTTTGAAATACTATAATTATAGCAATCTATTCTTCTTTATATTGATTCCATTGATAGCTTTTACAGCTTTTTCAATGAAATCTTCAAAAAAGGCATAATTATTTCCAACAAACAATTCAATTGCATTTTTGGAAATATATGTATATAATAATATTATAAATGAAATTTAGTAGGATTTTATATGATCATTAGAAAGTACCCCTTCATATTTAAAGGGTTATGTATCAAGTGTCAATAAGCCCTATAAATTTTGAGGAGGTTAAAAATGGAAGATAAAAAAATTACTTGTAAGGACTGCGGAAAAGAATTTATTTTTACTGTAGGAGAACAAGAATTTTACAAAGAAAAAGGATTTGAAAATGATCCTGTTCGTTGCCCAGAATGCAGAAAAGCAAGAAAAACTCAAAAAATGAACAGAGATAAGAAATACTAGACAAAAGGCAGCTCTTAGGCTGCTTTTTCTATTATTTATTTAAATCGTTGACATAAATTTTTCCTACTTCTATAATTAAACTAATATGTAATTACGTAAAATATGAAAAGAGGTGTTTTTTTTGGAAAATACAACAGAAAATAAAAAAGTTATATTTAGTGGTGTTCAGCCATCAGGTAACTTAACAATCGGAAACTACTTAGGAGCTCTTAAAAATTGGGTTAAGCTACAAGATGAATATGACTGTTATTATTGTGTTGTTGATTTACATGCAATAACTGTAAAACAAGAACCTAAAGATTTAAGAAGAAGAACTCTTGAAGTTTTAGCTATATATTTAGCAGCTGGAATCGATCCAGCTAAAAATACATTATTCATTCAGTCACATGTTCCTGCCCATAGTGAAGCTTGCTGGCTATTAAGTTGCTCTACTTACATGGGTGAGCTTAGCAGAATGACTCAATATAAAGATAAATCTAAAAAAATGGGAGAATCTATCGGTGTTGGTCTATTTACATATCCAGTACTTATGGCTTGTGATATTCTTTTATATAATACTGATTTAGTACCTGTAGGGCAAGATCAAAAACAACATTTAGAACTTGCAAGAACTCTAGCTTCAAGATTTAATACAACTTACAGCGATACATTTAAAGTACCAGAACCTTATATTCCAAAGACTGGTGCTAAAATAATGAGTCTTCAAGAACCAACTAAGAAAATGTCTAAATCTGATGAAAACCCTAATTCATACATCTTGATTATGGATTCACCAGACGTTATTAGAAAAAAGATTGCTAGAGCTGTTACTGATAGTATCGGTGTAATAAATTACACTGAAGAACAACCTGGTGTTAAAAATCTTATAGATATTATCTGTGCTATTGAAAATGTTACTCCAGATGAAGTTGTAGATAGATATGTAGGAAAAGGATATGCTGATTTAAAGAAAGATACCGCAGAAGTTATCATCAATGAATTAGCTCCAATTCAAGAAAAGTTTAACGAGCTTATGAGTGATAAGAAAGCTTTAGAAGCAATTTACAAAGAAGGTGCTGAAAAAGCTAATTACGTTTCTATGAAACTTCTTAGAAAGATGCAAAAAAAGATTGGTTTAATTCCTCGTTAAAATTAAAAAATATAGGGTGTGTTAGACTGTTTAAAAACAATCTAATATACCCTATATTCACTTTATAAAAGCTAATTATTATCTAAATTTCTTCTTTTATAATATAAATAGGTCTCTTCTTAGTTTCAACATATACCTTTGCTAAATATTGCCCTACAATTCCTGTACAAAACAATTGAATTCCTCCAATAAAAAACATTGCCAATATTAACAATGATAATTCACCAACTTTTTGTGAAAAAAATAAAATCTTTATAATAAATATACAAATCATAATCATTGATACCACAATAAATAAGCTACCTGCTATTGTTGCTATACTTAAAGGTATAGTTGAAAAAGCCATAATTCCATTAATGGCATAAGTAAACAGTTTTATAAATGACCACTTACTTTCTCCTATAATCCTATTTTTATTTTCATACTCAATCCATTTAGTTTTAAACCCAACCCAACTAAACATCTCTTTGGAAAATCTATTAAATTCATTCATACCAAGCACTGCTTCAGCTACTTGCCTTGTTATCATTCTAAAATCTCTTGCACCATCTACAATATTATTTTTAGATATCCTTCTAATAATCTTATAAAATTGCCTTGCAAAACAAGAGCGTATTATAGGCTCTCCTTTCCTATTTACTCTCCTTGCTACAACAGCATCATATCTTTTAACTTTTATAAAATAAAACATCTCTTGCAATAATATTGGCGGATCTTGCAGATCTACATCCATCATAGCTATGTAATTGCCACTTGCTTTATTTAAACCAGCATATAGCGCAGCTTCTTTTCCAAAATTTCTTGAAAACGAAATATAACTACAACATTCATCTCCATCGGCTATCTTTTTAATTTCATTTAACGTATTATCACTAGATCCATCATCAATAAATATTACTTGAAATTCAACATCTTTCATACAACTATAAATTTTGCAAAATTCCTTATAAAATAAAAGTATGGCTTTTTCTTCATTATAACAAGGAACTATCACAGAAAGCTTATCCATATAACTACACTCATTTCATAATTTAATACTTTTAACATATATTGATTTTTTTAACATATACAATTTAATTATATCCTTTTTATAACAAAAAGGATATATAAAAACTTTTTATAGTCTTTATATATCCTTCTATAATTATTTATTTTCCCATGGCTTTGTTTCTAAATATTTAATAAAATCATCTCTTAACTCTTCTCTCTTAAGAGCCATTTCCACAGTTGCTTGCAAGAAACCTAATTTATCTCCTACATCATATCTTCTTCCATCAAAATTGTAAGCATACATAGCTTCATTTTCCACTAAAGTTTTTAAAGCATCTGTTAATTGAATTTCTCCACCTTTTCCTGGTTTAGTATTTTCTAATATTTCAAATATCTTAGGAGTTATTATATATCTTCCTAAAATAGCTACATTACTCGGTGCTTCTTCTATTGAAGGTTTTTCTACTAAATCTTTTACTTTGTATACTTTATCTTCAATATGTATACCATTTACTATTCCGTATTTATTTACATTTTCAGGTATTACTTCTTGTACACCTAAAATTGTTGTCTTATACTCATCATAACAATCCATAAGTTGCTTTAAACATGGGACATCATTATCCACCACATCATCACCTAACATTACAGCAAATGGTTCATCCCCTACAAAAGATTTAGCACAATGTATTGCATGCCCTAATCCTTTAGGTTCCTTTTGTCTTATATAGTGAATATCCACCATATCAGAAATATTTCTAACCATTTCAAGCATTTTTATCTTACCATTCTTTTCAAGTTCTAATTCTAATTCTACAGATTTATCAAAATGATCTTCAATAGATTTTTTATTTCTTCCTGTAATTATTAATATTTCTTCTATTCCAGATGCTACAGCTTCTTCAATAATATATTGAATAGTTGGTTTATCAACTATTGGTAACATTTCTTTTGGTTGTGCCTTAGTTGCTGGCAAAAATCTTGTACCTAACCCAGCTGCTGGAATAATCGCTTTCCTTACTTTCATTACTAATACCTCTCTAACAATTAAAATAGCCTATTAATTAATAATAGCATAATAAAATATTATTTCAATAATTATTCCTCATATCATCTTTACTTAATTATAATTTATAGTTATATTGTATATAGTGCATGTTTACAGTTTTCTAATATAGTCAATACTTAAAATACTTTAGAATGAAAACTATTATTTAATAATAAAATCACATATAATTAACTTATTGTGGGAGGAACTCATTATGACTTTTTTGTCAGTTATACTTATTGCTTTTCTTATGGGTATTTCTTACTATCTATATAGAAAAAACATAATAAATAAAAATCTATTTACTATTACTTCTATTTTTATTGGAATATATTCACTTATTACCATATTAATTTATTACAATAACATTAATTCTGGATTTAAATATGGAATCTTATTTGGAGATGTGGCTGGTTCTTATTTTTGTGATGAAGAAAGATACTTTTTTGAATCTGCTTTGCTAAGTGAACATTTAAAAAATGGTGAATTATTAGATCTTTTAAAAGGTTCATTTCCAGCCTATGAATATATAACTGGTGCAGATATTCCTGGTTTTGGATACAAAAACATATTTGTAATCTTTTTAGCATTACTTAGATTTGTAGGAGTTAATAGTGTAGTTGATTTAATACTTATAAAATTAATTGCATACATACCAACAAGTATATATTTATACAAGTTAGCACGAATATATTTAGATGAAAAAAAATCCTTGATAACTGTATCAATTTTTAGTTTATTACCTGGCTATATACTTACTAATACAATATTAATGAGAGATAATATTATTTTAATGCTTTTAATAATAATTCTATATTATTCATTAAAAAAGCCTCTTAATTATAAAAAATTATTATTATTTTTATTATTAATATTTCCTATTAGAGGATATTTGCCATTGATATTACCAGTAGTATTAATATTTTGTTATAAAAATGATAAAAAAATTATTACAATTAAAGATATACTTTATTTTTTAATAATTATACTAACTTTATTATTCTTCTCCAATTTTAAGTTTAATAATGGTGAGCTTATGTTCTTAGGCTTTAATGATGGTCAAATGTCTAATCTACAAATAGCATTAAAAAATTTATATGGAAGTGGAATTACCTTTGTAATTAATATATTTGTTCAAACATTTATTCATATAGTTGTTGATCCTATTTTCCCTGAGTTCTTAAAATCTGGATCATTATATCTAATACTATTTTCTTTAGGAAATATTGTAGGTACTATCTTAACAATTGTATTTGCCATAAAGCTTTTAATAAGTATATTTGTAAATAAAAATAATTCATTAACTTATTTATTTAAATTTTCAATATATTTCACATTATTATGTGGCTTACTAGTATTATGTAAGGATTCGTTTATAATCAATCGAGTTGCTTTAATGTGGCTTCCACTATACATAATAATATTATTGCTACCAATTAACTTTAAATTTCGCAAAACATTAAATAAAAAGCAGCTACATAAATCGTAGCTGCTTTTCTTTAATGTTTTATAAGTTTTATTTCAATAGCTTCCATTCTTTTACCTTGTCCAGTTGTTCCTGCAATTTGTCCTCCAGTTGTCCAATTTGTCCAACCATAGTCTTCTCCACGAACTCTATACATAACATCATAATTCGGAGCATTAACTAATTCAATAATTATTGCTTCTACTCTTCTAGATTGACCAGTTGTTCCAGACATAGTACCATTATATACCCAATCTTGACTCCACATAGTATCTGCAAGATGTGTTTTATATCTTATACTTGCACCTTCTGGTAAATCAGGAGCTATTATTTCAATTGCTTCAATTCTTCTATATTGGTTTACCGTACCTGACATTTGTCCATTATAACGCCAATCTTGCCACATAGTATCTGCAAGATGTGTTCTATATTTAATGTTAGACTCTCCCTTAACTATTCTTATTTGAATAGCTTCAATTCTTCTCCATTCATTGATAGTTCCAGCTGTTTCTCCTTCATTTACCCATCTCATCCAACCATAATCTTGAACAAGAACTCTATATTGAAGATAATATCCTTCTGGCATTCCTTCAGTAACTATTTCAATGGCTTCAATACGCTTACTTTGACCTGTTGTACCTGCAACTTGTCCATCACTAGCCCACTCTTGCCAATTATAGCCTTCACCACGAACTCTATACTTAACAGATGCACCATTATATCCTTGAAGAGAAATCCTTATAGCTTCCATTCTTAAATACTCATTTACAGTTCCAGCAACTTCATCTTCATGCTTTTCTGGAAGCCACATATATTTAGCAGAATGTGCCTGATATGTTATTCCTGGCTTTTCATCTTTAGAAGAAGTATTTTTACCAGTATTAATTAGTTTTACATTAGATGCTTTAATATATCCTCTATTATTCCAATCATAATTTTCACTAAATTCACTACCGCCACTTGAAGATAAAGGCGTAGTTCTTTCAGGATATACTTCGTAACATACATCTTGTCCAATTACATGAGTTTTTGTTGTAGTTAATACTACAGGAACTCCTACAAATGTAACATAATAATCCATCGAATTAGAAACATTATACAATAAGTTGTTATTTCTATCTACAACTTTTCCAGCTGCTGAATAAATTGCTAACTGATTATAATTATAATCATTCAATGAATTAATATTATTTCCACTTAAATATTTATCTGCTGAAAAAGCATAAGATGCTGCTTTTTCTCCCCAAAATGGATCAGAAGCATACTTAACATTAGCTCCCATATACTTATTTCCAACAAATCCACCATAATATCTAGAATCTTGAGGATCACTATATCCAGAAGAAATCCAATATTTAGCAAATTCATTTATACAGTGTTCTACTGAATTAAATCTACTTGCATCATCTGGATTAGAATCTACTGCATTTAAACCAAATAAATTATTTCTATTTTGAGCATAACTAGATAATCCCCATGCTGATTCATTTATTGCAATACCTAATATAAGAAGAGCATTTACTCCATAAGTATTTTGGGCATTAATTAAATATTGCCCTATCCCTCTTAATTTACTGTTATTTTGAGTGTTAGCTTCTATAAAAGAATTTAATTGGCTTGCACTATAAATACTTTTACTTCTAAATGGTAAATATTGATAGTAATTATAGTAAGGATTTGATCCATTTACCGCATTAAAATATGAATTTCCTTTCATATCATTAATTAATGTATGTAAATTTGTATAAAAATATCTAGCGTCATAACTATAATATTTTACACCTTCACTTAAATAACTTGGTGCTACACCAACTGTTCTAAAACTCCCTGAAGTTCCACTTTTTGCAGTTATATCTGTAGTAATATAATGTTGAAGTTGTCCATTGTTTACAGTATAATAACTAGGATTAGTTACTTGATTCATTGGAACTATTACCGCGTCATATGTACCAGTATTAGTATCCTTTTTAGTCCAACCCTTATATCCATTAACCATTACCCTAACAGCATTCCCATTATCCTCTAAAATAGGAGCATCATCAACATAATTATGATTAATATAATTGGTTACCCCCGAAAGATTAGAGTTTTGATATAATAAAGTAACGTTAGAATTATCAACCTTTCCATTTGTATGCTTAAAAAATCTTGCCATAGCATTTGTAGAATATACTACAACACCATAATTATCAATTACACATGGAATTGCCTCATCACTTTCATATTCATTTAATGCAATACTCATTGCCTCACCAATAGTATCTGCACTTTCTATATACTTGAAACTTCCATCTGAATATGCTTCTACAATTTCATAATTAGCATCAGTTTTTTTAACTAAATACTCAAAATTTAATGCATTTTCATAGTTAGCTTTAAATTCTTCTTGCTCAAGCTGTTCAATTAATGCATCATCATAAATTGCTACTTCTTTACTTGTTTCAATTGTACCATCTGTATACTCACCAACAAGTATAACTTCATCACCTTCAGCTTTAACATGATATTCTACATCTTCTGCGGCAATATAAATATCATCATCAACTATTGATTCACGTGTAGTTCTTGATCTCTCACTAGCAACTAATTGAATATCACTTTCAAAATCATTTAATTCCTTTGGATTCTTCTTTACTTTTTCATAAATATTATTATCAATAGATTTAGAAATTTCCTTCTTTTTTTGGGCTTCATCATTTGAAATATCAGACTCATTATTAATATTTAAATCTTCAGTGACTTCTTCTAAAGCTTCAATATCTTCTTGATTTTCCACATTATTTTCTACATTTTCACTGATAATATTTTCTATATCTTCCTCAGTATTTTCTTCCGATAAATTTTCTTCTATTATTTCATTAGAATTACTATTTTCATCCAAAACTTTAACACTCTCTATATTATTAAGAGCATAACTTACTGTAGATGGCACCACTATATTAGTTAATGCAAATAATGTAGTAATCATTAAAGCTATCTTCTTCAAATTCTCCCTCCTTTCGTTAAATTATTTAATTAACAGACAATTATAAATATACCATAAAATATCCAATTGGTGAATATAATTTTAAAATAATATAAGCTTATTTAATATAATATTAAACTGTTACTGTTATTTTTATAAAATCAAATTCTTGACTTACATCTATTTTTAATTCATTAATATCTTTTGTATAAATATCTTTTTCTTCAGTAAAATAATTTCCAATTGCTTCATTTATATCTTTTATATATTTACTATCATTTAATACTTCAATTAAAATATTACTAAATATGCTTCCACTAATATCATACTTTCCATCATTTAATATAGTTGTTAATCTTACAGAAGAACTTATGACAATTTTATTATTTTCGTTAAGTTTATATACTATATTTTCTCCTAATCCATTTTCTGCTTCAATTTCTCTATAATTAGAATTTTTTATAGTCATCTTTTTATTTTCAATTAAATCTTTTATTATATTATATTTATCATTATATTTTTTTTCTTTTTCATTTATATTATCATCAATACTGTTATTATCTATTTTATTTTCTTCTACATTTTCCTTGCTTTCATTATTTACTTCTTCTTTATTCTTCTCTTCTTTATTATTCTCTTCTTTATTCTTCTCTTCTTTATTTTCCTCTTTTTGAGATACTTCTTTATCTGCTGGTACTGAATTATCTTCTACAGTTTTATCTATACTACTTTCACTTTTATTTGTTTCATTAGAACAAGATACCAATGTAAATATTGATACAATTATTAAAAATATAATAAATTTTTTCTTCATTTTACTTCACCTCTTAATCTATTATCGATTTATTTTTACTAAACTAAAATTGTTTTAATTTAAATTTCTATATACTATATAAAACAAAAAAAGAGCTAACAATAGTTAACTCCTTATATAGCACCCTCACCTTTTAATACTGAAATTGCTGTTTGAAATAAAATTTTTACATCAAGATAAAATGACATATTATCAATATAATACATATCCATTTCAACACGTTCTTCATATGTAGTATCACTTCTACCATTTGCCTGCCAATATCCTGCTAATCCTGGTACAACTGAAAATAACTTTTCTGCCTTATTTCCATATTTCGATATTTCTTTTTCTACAATTGGTCTTGGTCCAATAATAGTCATATCACCTTTTAATATATTAAATAATTGTGGTAGTTCATCTAAACTTGTCTTTCTTAAAAAACCTCCAAGTTTTGTTACTCTTGGATCATTATCTAGTTTAAAATTCTTATAATACTCTTCTTTTTGCTCAGAAGTGAAACTTTCAAAAATTTCATTTGCATTTGAATACATAGTTCTAAATTTATAAACTTTTATATCCTTTCCACCTTTACCTTTTCTTGTATGTCCAAAAACAATTTTTCCTGGTGAATCAAATTTAATTAAAATTGCAATAATAATATATATGGGACTTAATAATATTATGCCAATTAAAGAACCTATTATGTCAATTAACCTTTTTATTGCTAAATATACTTTTTTCCTCACTGAATTAGCCATAAAATTCCTCCCTAAATTCTTCCTACGCTTAAACGCTACTCAAAATAACATATATATTATATTATTAATTCTTCTTGTAATAAAGAAAAATATTATTTTTAAGAAAATATTAATATTTGTATTGAAAAAAAGAACTAATGTAAAATAGTCATAAATACTTATATCGTATTATATATCACATATAGAAATAATTTCTTCTATTCTATTTATAAAAGTATGATTTTGGGAAATATATTCATATCCTTTATCTATAATGCACTCTCTATCTTGTTCATGTTTTAAATAAAATCTAATTTTATTTATTAAGTCATCTGTATCTTTATAAATAACAGTATAATCATTAAAATTCTTTTGTATATATTCTATATTATCTACTAATTCGAAAGATTTTGTACCTATTATTTCAAAAAATCTCGGATTACATCCTTCTTTAGATTGTTTATTATGTATATTAATACATATCTTTGATCTAGAATATAAATTACTTACTTCTTTAGGTGATAAAAATCTATTTTTGAAATATTTTCTATATCCTTTTAAGTAATATTTAATATATCTCTTTGGCTTACTAGGCATTAAATACTTACCATAAATTTCAATATTACAATATTTAAATTCCTCTATTATTTTTTCAAATAATATTACTCTATGCTCATAGTTTGCAAAACTACCTACAAAAGAAATATCTATACTTCTTTTAATTCCTTTAACATCATAAACAAAATTATCATAACATAGAGGAAGAAAATAGCTATCTATATTCTTTGTTTCTTGCAACTTTTTTATATCGGTTTTTTCAAACATAAATCTAAAATCATATAATTCTAAAGTATCCATTGATTGACTCTCTCTATATACAGAGTCCATCATCCACATTATCAGTTTACATCCTTTTTTCTTAATATATTCTAAAGTTTCTCTAGTAATATAGCTCCCTTTAATTACAACTATATTTTTTATATTATTCTTATCAACAAAATCAATTATTTCCTGATTAACTTTTTTACCATATTCATTTACATAATATTCTCTTTTAGCTTTAAGTAAAAATTTATCTACAAGTTTATTCCCTGTAACTGGAATATTTTCTTCTTCAAAATTTATTATATTAGTTTTAAAGCCTTTAACTTGAAAAGCTTTAGCAACACTTTCATTATAACCATAAAAATTAGGTCCTACAATTAAAACTTCTTTTTTGCTCATTTCTTACCTTTCTAAAAAACATATTTATTTTATTCATACATTTTTGCAAGTATCTTATACCAAGCTGTGCACATGGCATTTCTTCTTGCATATTTAGATATAATTTTGGAATATGCAAAAATTATTTTTCGCTCTAATGCTTTACCATTTTTTCTTTTATTATCAGCTGTAGATTTTAATTGCTCCGACTTATCAAAGTTTCTTATTTCTTTTTTTGATATCTTATCTTCAGAATACAAGCCATCTATAGAGTAACTATCTTTTCCGCACTTCAGTCTTTCCTTATATAATTTTTTTAAATAAAAAGCATTATATATCTGTGCTAATGTTTTATCTCTTGAAATACTATTCTTTCTTATTCTATATTGTAATAATGATTCCGATAAATTACTAACTTTATATCCAGCAGCAACAACACGGCAAATAAAATCATAATCCTCAGCAAATAAAATTTCTCTATACCCATTTACTTTCTGCAAAATACTTTTTCTAAAGAAAAATGTTGGATGTATAACAACATTAGTATATTTTAAATAATCTTTAATTTTATCACTATTCTTTACAACAAAAGTATTTTTCTGAATTATACAATTATTTTCATCAATGAAGTCAACACTGGTTCCAATTAAGTCTATGTCCTTATTAGCTTCCATAAACTCATATTGTTTTTTTAATCGATCAACATTTGCAATATCATCAGCATCCATTCTAGCTATGTACTTACCTTTTGCATATTCTAAGCCTTTATTTAAACTTTTTACCAATCCTAAATTCTTTTCATTCTTTATGTAGACTATTCTATTATCTTTATTACAATATTCATTTATTATTTCTTCTAATAAAGTATTATTAGGATTATCTAATATAAGAATAAATTCAAAGTTTTCATAGCTTTGATTTATAATTGATTCCACAGCTTCCCTAAACCAGCGCTCTTCCTCATTATACGCTGATAATATAACAGATACATCTATTTCTTTCATATAATTCACCACCTTAAAAAGCTTATATAGGGACTACCCAACGGTAAGTCCCTTTAATCTTGATGAAAATGCAATATATCCTTTTCTTATTTTTTCTTTATTAAATGTACATATTCCTATAATAGTATTTAATACATGGAATACCTCTGCTTTAATAAAAAGAATACATATATTAAAGTCAAAGTTAAATTTACAAAAAGCTCCAAAACCCAAGCCATAACTTTTAACTTTTCCTTCATTCATATTTGTATCTGAACTATAATGAGGATGATATATCTGCACTTCTGGTTTATATACTATATTCTTACTACTCTTTAAAGCTCTATAAAGTATATCACTATCTTCACATGAGCCTAAATAATTACCTGCACCTAACTTTTCATTAAATCTTAAAGAAGAACCATTTCTATAAAACATAGTTACTGATGAACATTTAGTATAAAAATTAGATTTACTGATTTTTATTTCTTCTTTAGGCCACTTTCTTAATGAATCTGAACCATCTCTTTCAACTATTCTTCCCATAACTACGTCAATTTCCGAATTAGATTCAAAAATATTACTTATAATATTCAATGTATCTGGTAGATATTCACAGTCATCATCTGGAAAAGCAACTATTCCTTCATGGCTCTCTTCTAGACCAATATTTCTATTTTTAGCTAATCCTTTAACTGTTGATTTAATATGCTTAATATTTAAATCATTATGTCTTTCTATTATATGATTTAAATCAATCTTATCATTTTGATCAACTATAATTACTTCAACTAAAGATAAATCATAATTTGATTTTTTAAGACTGTTAAGAAAGCTTTCTACCTCTTTTTCTCTTCCATAAGTCGCCATAATTAAAGAAAATCTCTTCATCTCTTTCACCACTGTTTTCCTCTATATTTTCTTTTCCAAATCTCCAATACAATCCTATAAGAATCCATAATGGATAATATATATATGTGTCAATATTAAAGCATGCTAATAAAACACCTGCTACACTTGACATTAAAATCAAAGTTTTAATATCGTTATACTTAATATATCTAATTAATAAGGATATACCAATATATGCCCATAATGCTACCCAAATTAAAAAGCATATTATTCCATTTTCAGCATATATTCTAGCATGTAATGCAAATACAGTAGGCCAATATTGAGTTTGCTTTGGATCTAACCATCTAGTAACTTCACTTGATCTATAATCATCTGATTCAACATTATCTGTAGCATAAAAAGCATATTGTCCTACACCTACACCTGTTAATAAGTGTTGATTTCCTATTCTGAAAGCAGCTTTCATCATTGAAAACCTAGCTACATTAGACATATTATTTTCATCATTTAAAGACTCTACTACTGCTCCAACAGTTGCATTTGATGCAGTATTTTCATATTTCACCTCTTCATTAAATCCAACTTTATTAACTATGTTAGATGTTAAAAATACCAATGGGAATAAAAGAACTGTTATAAGCTTTTTCTTCCAATTACCTTTCATGATAATTATTCCAATTGCAAAAATAATAAATTCTAACCAAAAAATAAGTAATCCCATTCTTGATTTTGATAATAAAACTAAAGCTATAAAATATAGTGCATATACAACTGCTATTCCTTTTTTCCAATATTCCTTTTCCGTATAAATATAACTTAAAATCCATGGAAGAACAAATGCTGCATACATACCAAAATAAGATGCTTCTCCACAAACTGTTCTTATACCTCTAGGATATAATTCTCCTCTAGCATATAGTTGAATTACATTTGATACTGCTTTTAATATTTCACTGGTGTCTATAATATTTAACATATTAAGCATTTCAACAAATCCGTAGGCACTTGCTATTATAGTAGAAAATAAAATCCATCTTCTTATAGTCCATAATATTATTTTAGTTTTTCTTAAAAAATAATAAAAACAATAACTAGTTATAGCTCCAAAAACAAGCATTGGATATTGAAATACAAATCTTCTTATTCCTGTTTTCCCTTTAAATGAATTTGTCATTATATCACTAATGTTAAGTAATGAAAATATAAAACATAAAATTACAAAAGTTATTAATATATAAATACTTTTATCTTTAACTTTAACAACCTTCGATTCCTTTAATATATAAATAGCCATAATTGTTATCAATATCAACATAGGATAAGATGTAGCACTAAATGATAATTCTTTTAATATATTATTTAGATATGGTAAATTATTAAAAGGAATTAAAAGTATAGCTAAAGCCATTAGTACATATACTAATTTATAAATCTCATTTTTCTCTTCTATCATAATTTATACTCCTAATTAACCTACCTCTATTTATACTTATTATATTTATTTGTACATTTTATTATAATAATTTTGATATTCTCCAGATGTAACATTCTTCATCCATTCTTGGTTATCTAAGTACCATTGAATAGTCTTCTTTATACCAACTTCAAAAGCAGTTTCTGGATACCATCCTAATTCTTCTTTTATCTTTGTTGGGTCAATTCCGTATCTTCTATCGTGACCTTTTCTATCTTCAACATACTTAATTAATGTTTCTGTTATTTCCTTATCAACATTTTCGTTTAAATATTCAATAACAGTCTTAACTATTTGGATATTAGTTCTTTCGTTGTGTCCTCCAACGTTGTAAACTTCTCCAACTCTTCCGTTGTTTATTACCATATCAATTGCTTTAGCATGATCTTCAACGAATAACCAATCTCTTATATTCATTCCATCACCGTATACTGGTAAATCTTTGTGATCTAAGCAGTTATTAATTAATAATGGTATTAACTTTTCTGGGAATTGGAATGGACCATAGTTATTTGAACATCTTGTTATATTCATTGGCATTTTATATGTATCATGATATGCCTTAACCATTAGATCTGATCCTGCCTTACTTGATGAATATGGACTATGTGGATCAAGCGGCGTTGTTTCCATGAAATATCCTGTTTCTCCTAGTGAACCATAAACTTCATCAGTTGAAACATGTAAGAACTTAACTCCTTCTTTGTAAGTTCCATCTTCATTTTCCCATGCATTTCTTGCACAATTTAAAAGATTAACTGTTCCCATTACATTTGTCTTAGCAAATACTTCTGGCTCTCTTATACTTCTATCAACATGTGATTCTGCTGCAAAATGAGCTACATAGTTTATTTCATACTTTTCAAATAATGATGATACTAATTCTGCATCACAAATATCTCCGTGCACAAATATATGTCTAGGGTCATCTTGGATTGACTTTAAATTTTCTAAATTTCCTGCATAAGTTAACTTATCTAAGTTTATTATTCTTATGTTTTGGTATTTTTTTAGCATATATAATACAAAATTTGAACCTATAAATCCTGCTCCACCTGTCACTAAATATGTTTTCATTTCACTATTCTCCCTTATTCTTAATATTTTCCATGAAAGTTTCTAGTTCTTCTTCCCAATTTCTCATGTCATCACCAACTGTACATCTAAGCATCATATTATCAAGTGATGAATAAGTTGGTCTTTTAGCTATTTTCTTATTAAGACCTTTTATATAATCCTCAGTTGAAATAGGATTAACAACACAGTTTAATCCTGCAAGTTCCATAATTCTCTTAGCGAAATCATACCATGTACATTCACCTTTTGCTGTACAGTGGTATACACCATATTCTTCCGTTTCAATAAGTTTTAAAATATGATATGCTAAATCATTTGCAGATGTTGGATTACCTTTTTGATCATTAACAACAGTTATTGAATCTTTATCTTTTCCAAGTCTCATCATAGTGTATACAAAGTTATTTCCTTCATATCCATAAAGCCATGCTGTTCTTACTATATAATACTTAGACGAAAACTCTCTTACATAGTTTTCACCTTGTAATTTAGTCGTTCCATAAACACTTTGTGGCTCTACCTTATCATATTCTCTTAATTGAGTTTCCCTTAGCTTACCATCAAAAACATAATCAGTAGATACATTTAAAAGCTTAGAACCTAACTCTTCACAAACCATAGCTAAGTTTCTTGGTCCTATTGCATTTACCTTAAATGCTGCATCATAATTTTCTTCACAACCATCAACATTAGTAAATGCTGCACAGTTTATTACTACATCTGGTTTAATATCATTTAAATAATCTCTCACATTATCAAGCTTTGTTATATCTAAAACATCAACATCTGCTGCAAAAACCTCAGATGAAGCTACACTTTTAGATATTTCTCCAATTTCTGCTTTACCTGTTCTTATTATCTTTTGAAGTTCTTTTCCAAGTTGCCCATTAGCACCTGTTATAACTATTTTCATAACTTTTCCTCCATACCTCTCATTATTTTTCATATACAAAAGGAAGGTCTTGTTCTTTTAATGGCTTATGATTTTTATCTTTTTCTGACAATAATATGTCCAAACCTTCTATTGGCCACTGTATGTTAATATTTTTATCATTCCACGGAATTCCACCATCATATTCTGGAGCATAAAAATCAGTGCACTTGTAATTAAAAGTTGCAACATCTGATAAAACTACAAACCCGTGAGCAAATCCTTCCGGAACATAAAATTGTCTTTTATTCTCAGCTGATAAATACACACCTTCCCATTGACCATAAGTAGGTGAACCCTTTCTTAAATCTACAGCAACATCCCAAACTTCTCCTTCAGTACATCTTACTAACTTACCTTGAGTATGCTTCGTTTGGAAGTGTAATCCTCTAAGTACTCCCTTACTTGATCTTGATTCATTATCTTGTACAAAGTTCATAGTTAGACCTGCTTTTTCAAAATCCTTCTTACTATAACTTTCCATAAAGTAACCTCTATTATCACCAAATACATTTGGCTCTATAATATAAAGATCTGGAATCTTTGTTTCTATAAATCTAAAATTACCCATTTAATATCACTTTCCTTTTCTTAATAAATAAGGAAATGCATTGTATACTAAAACAACTGCAATAATTCCTAATGCCTTCATTGATATTTATTTCACTATTTTTTTAATTAAATCCATAATTATCTTATACCACTTAATTACTATTCAATTATATCCATAAGATATTTACCATATCCAGTTTTCATAAGAGGCTTTGCTAACTCTATAACTTGTTCTTTAGATATCCATCCTTTTCTATAAGCTATTTCTTCTAAGCAAGCTATGTAAGTTCCTTGTGTAGTTTGCACTGCTTCAACAAAATTTGATGCCTTTAGCATAGATGTGTGAGTTCCTGTATCAAGCCATGCCATTCCTCTACCTAATAACTCTACTGTTAAAGTTCCTTCTTCCATATATACTTTGTTTAAATCAGTTATTTCTAATTCTCCTCTTTCAGAAGGCTTTATATTCTTAGCTTTTTCCACTACTGAGTTATCATAGAAGTAAAGCCCTGGTACTGCATATTTTGATTTTGGATACTCTGGCTTTTCTTCTAATGAAGTAACCTTACCTTTTTCATCAAAACCAACCACGCCAAATGCTCTTGGATCCTGAACATAATATCCAAAAACAGTTGCTCCTTTTTCCAGTTTTGCTGCATTCTCTAAATGACTTGTGAAGCTTTGTCCATAGAAAATATTATCTCCTAATATCATTGCCACTGAATCGTTGCCAATGAATTTTTCTCCTATGATAAATGCTTCTGCTAATCCATTTGGATGTTCTTGTACTGCATATTCTATATTTAATCCAAATTCACTTCCATCTTTAAATAATTCTTTGAAATTAATAATATCTCTTGGTGTTGATATTATTAATATATCCCTTATTCCTGCAAGCATTAAAACTGACATTGGATAATAAATCATCGGCTTATCATATATCGGAACCATTTGCTTTGACATTGCTTTTGTTACAGGATATAGTCTTGTTCCAGATCCACCTGCTAATATAATTCCCTTCATATCTTTTACCTACCTTTTCTTATTTAAATTATTTTCTATTCTATTCCAATAACCTATATTACCAGAATACTTCTTCACTTTCTCTAGTGAAAGTTTTTTATATCTTTTTCCAAATCTATCTCCTAAAAATCTAGCAGAAAAATTTGGTATTATATTGAAAAACACTTTAAAATTCTTATCTTTTAGTGATTCAACTGCTACTACTTTTAGTAATTTAAATGCACTACCATTAGTCCCATACTGAGTAAGGTATGCATTATCACTTAAAAACGCTCCTTGATCAAAGTAACGTTTAAATAATTCATTAAATTTATAATCATGTGAATGAATAACTTCTGCTTCAGAATTGTACATTATTTTATAACCGTTATTTATAAGTTTATATGCAAGATACATATCTTCATTAGTCAATAAATCTTTTCCATCATAACCATTTAACTTAACATATATATCTCTTTTAACGGCAGAAGCTGCATCTGAGAAAAAGAAAGTAACTATTCCTAATCTTTCTGTATCCTTCTTAGATACAATTCTAGATTCCTTAGGATAATTATTTATTCTTGTGTATTTTTCAATAGACTGATTATCACATATTTGTCTTGAAAATGCCGCCTCACATTTCCCTTCATAAATAGGTTTGCATAATTTATATAACCACTTTTTATCTTTAATAATAATATCTTGAGTTATAAACACAATAATATCACTATCACTTTCCATTGCTGCTTTTTCTCTTGTCAAACTATGTGAAAAATCACTTATAGATATGATTGTTAATTCTGCTTTTTCTAAGTCATTTACTATTTTATCTACTCCATCACCTGTATCAGTTAATATATATTTAATTACTTTCAAATCTATATCTTCCTGCATAAGTAATGATTTATGTAATGAATTAATATATTGCTTTGATTTATATAAGGGACATATTACTGTTACTGACATAATAATCCTCCATTTTAACTTTCAATTTATACTGCGCCTTCTTTTTTAATAACAGATATAACTGTTTTAAACATAATTTTAATATCAAGTAATATTGATTTATTATCAATATAATACATATCCATCTCAATTCTTTCATCATAAGAAGTATCACTTCTTCCATGTGCCTGCCAATATCCTGTTACCCCTGGAATCACTGAAAAAAGCTTATCTGCATATTGTCCATATTTGCATATCTCTTTTTCTACAATAGGACGAGGACCAACTAAGCTTAAGTCTCCTTTTAAAACATTTGCTAATTGTGGTATTTCATCTAGGCTTGTTCTTCTTAGAAAATCTCCAATCTTTGTTACTCTTGGATCGTTATCTAATTTAAAATTTTTATAATACTCCTCTTTTTGCTCATCTGAAAAAGACTCAAAAATCTCATCTGAATTAGAATACATAGTCCTAAACTTATATATTTTTATATCACTTCTATTCTTACCTTTCCTAGTATGTGCATAAAATACTGGACCTTTAGAATCCAGTTTAACTAAGATAGCTAAAATTAAGAATACAGGAATCAATAAAATTAATCCTATAAAAGATAAAACCAAATCCATAATCTTCTTTGTAATTGAATATAAGCTTACCTTTTCATTATCTACAATATCTGTAGAAGCTACATTATTCATATTATAACCCTCACTTAAAAGATTTATTATTGTTTTCTTTATTTGCAACGTTGCATTAAAGTTTTCTTCTATATTTAACAAACAACATACGTTCTAAAAAACAACTATATTATAAAAACCACACCTAATATTGTTAGTGTAGTTTATACTTACTAATACTTCAAATTATAACTGTTAAGGCTATCCATTATGATACTATAATAGCTATGTTTTTGTCAATTAAATGTCATTGGAATCGTTTTCTTTATGGCATGTAACTTTTTTATTAATTTTGTTTATTTTAACTATATAACAATAATTTAACTATTTATTTAATGTATTATTAATTATATAATACTGGAGATACTTATACAATAATATATGTTGCCAAAAATATAACTGCACTTAGAGAAACTTTTTAATACAGATATAAAAAAAGAGCCTACTTAGGTCTCTTTTTTTATACTTTAGCTATCATTTACTAAATACCCATAGCTTATTAACTATATAATTTATAATCATCACTATTGCTGTTGTTATAACCAACCCTATAAATTTATTTAAATTACATAAATCAACTAATACATATAATATTCCTGTATTTAATCCAAGTCCAATAAGATTTAAAATAATAAACTTTATTGTTGTCTCTGTTGATGCCTTATCCTTATATTTAAATACCCATAAAGTATTCCATAAATAACTATTAACAGTACCTAAAATATATGCAATAATGTTGGCTAGTATATAATACATACCAAGTGCATTTAGAATAAAAAATATTATCCAATTTACTAATGTATTTATTACTCCAACCATGCCAAATTTTATAAATCTAATTACACCATCATTTATAAATTTCATGATCTTCTCCTCCCACTAAAGAATACAATCCTCCTATAGCAGCAAACATCATCACCGGCAAAATACAAACTAAATATCTTGACCTTGCTTCCCAAATAACTAAAAATAAAAATACTCCAAATATAGCTATTTGCACACATTGCACAATTTTATGCTTATCTCTATATTTAAATGCTGCAATTGAAGAAATAAATATAAGGGCTATAAGTGCTAAATTACTCATTTGAGCAATATAAATAATTATATTATTCTTTTCCCCAATTACATATTCCTCTACTTTATTATCTTCTAATGGCTGTCTACATAATTTATTAATAGAATAATATGTTCCATCATTCCAAGTAAACTTTATTTTTTTATCTAAAAATTCTAAATATCCCTTAAATCCATAATCTCTAAGTCTATTTTCAATTTCTTCTATATTAGCCTTCTTAGCTTTTTCTTTATCTTTAAAAGAAGAGGTAAAATCTACATCTTCTTTATTATAACCGCCATCACCTTTAAGTCCCATCATTATCCAATGAGTCATAGGAAGTCCTGCTTCACTATATTTTATAGGCATTACATAACTTGCAATAGCCTTATATCCTGAAAATATAACTAAAAATGAAATCAAAATTATTAAATTACTAACCAAACCTTTTATTATTTTGTTAGTGCATAATATATATATAATTATAGCAACTACCACAATAATTATATTAGTTTTTAATATAACACCTAATGCCCCAAACACACCTATACCTATTAAATTCCAAATCTTATAATATGATTTACTTTCATTATAATTATATAAAAATAATAATATTGCTACTGGAAATATCATAGTTGTTGTATCTGTATAAAGTATTGGAGAATAAGCAAATAATGGAATTATAAAAATAGATAAAAAACTAAATAATGTTGCCATTTTTAAATTAAATACTTTCTTAACTAAAATATATGTCAGCACTAAAGCTCCATCTATCATTATTATATTAAAAATGCTCCCCACAATAAGATAAACTATTTCATTTGTTGTAAATAAACTTATACATTTAAATAATGCTGTATACATAAGAAGTGCACCAATATTATTGGGATAAAAATTATAATAATATTCTGGTAATTCAAATACTGAATTAGCTATTCTATGAGCGTCATAAAATATAACTCCAAAATCCCAACTTGGTTTAACTCTGCAATATATAACAAAAATAACTTGTAAAATTAATAATATTATCCCAAATAAAATACTAATTTTAATCAATTTTTTATCATCTAACCTATCAAATATATGTTTTAATATTAATAATATAGCTAATATAATTATAGCCCCTAATACTACTATTAATTTATTCATAGGAAATAATCTTCCATAATTTGATGTAATGTTAATAAATAGTAAATATAAACTTACTATTGTAAAAACACATGCAAATATTTTTAATAAAATATTTCCTATACTATTTAACTTCATATTAAAATCCTCCTAAATCTATAATTAATTTTTTATAAACTTATCTATTATAAACTTAGGTCTCTTTTTAGTTTCAATATAAATTTTACCTATGTACTCTCCTATTATTCCTAAGCATAAGAGTTGAATTCCACCTAACATCCATATTGATACAACAATTGTTGCCCATCCTTCAACTGTTTTGCCAAGACACCATAAAGTTATAAAATATATTAAAAATAATAAACTTGTCGTAAACATTATAATACCTAAATTTAATATCAATTTTATAGGTTTTACACTAAAAGATGTTATACCTTCAAAAGCAAAAGAAAGCATTTTTTTAAGTGGATACTTAGATTCTCCTGCAAACCTTTCACTTCTCTCGTATAAAACCACATCACTTCTATATCCTATAAGAGGCACTATTCCTCTTAAAAATAAATTTACTTCCTCAAATTCTCCTAAAGCTTCCAAAGCTCTCTTACTCATTAATCTATAATCTGCATGATTATAAACTATGTCAACTCCTAAAAGTTTCATTACTTTATAAAATCCTTGTGCAGTAGTTCTTTTAAATACAGTATCTGTTTTTCTATCACTTCTAACACCATAAACTACATCACACCCATCAATAAACCTATCAATAAATTTATCAATTACATTAACATCATCTTGTAAATCTGCATCTAAAGAGATTGCTGCATCACAATAATCCTTAACAGTCATTAATCCTGCTAATAAAGCATTTTGATGGCCTCTATTTCTTGATAATTTAATCCCTGCAAATAATTCATCACTTTCTTTAAGTTCTTCAATAATACTCCAAGTATTATCTTTACTCCCATCATCAACAAAAGTTATTCTACTATCTTTGCTTATTTTATTTTCACTAATAAGCTGATTCATTTTAATTTTTAATCTAGCAGATGTTTCGTGAAGCACTGCCTCTTCATTATAACAAGGTAAAACTAAATATATAGTTTTCATTAAATTTTCTCTCCTTTATATTAATTTATAAAATTAATTCTTTTACAACTTATAAAATTATATCATAAATAATTAATTCTCTAAAAAACTTTAAAAAAGAACTCTAATAGAGTTCTTCCTCCTATTTCAAGCTCTTTAATATTTCAACACATTCTTTACCAGTATTTTGCCAACTTAAAGTATTTAGATATTCCTTTGAAACTTTATTTATTTCTTTTAATAAATTTGGATTATTAATTGCATTTTTAAACATTTCATAAAACTCATTATAATCAAATGATGTAACTAAAGCTGAACCTTTAGGGAAGAAATAATTAAAGGTTCCCTCCTTAAATTCAAATATAGGTAATCCTGTAGCTAACATTTCATATGGTACTAAAGATATATTTGTTAACGATCCAACCATCCCAAAATCTGAATTATTATATAACTCTAACAATTCCTCTTTAGTAAGCTTTCCTATATTTTTTCCTCCATCACATTTAAAATCAGTAGATTCACCATAATATTTAACATTTAAAGTTATACCATCTTTAAATAAGTCACCCTGCAACTTTTTAACCATATGTTGACATATATATGGTGCTCTTTTTCCAGTATCTTTAACATAAACAGCCATATTGAATTCTTTTTTATTAGGATACTCATCAAAATTTCTACCTTTATCATAATATTCTTTTCCCTCATAAGGGAAAGTAATTACATCTATTGGTGAAATTATTGAGCATTCTCTTTCTACCATATGCTTATTCCAAGCTCCTAAGCTTATCATATGGAATCCTAATTCATAAGTCTTTTGTGCAATTATAAAAGCTTCACCAAACATATAAAAATATGGCTCATAATCTTGTACAAAATACATTTTATATCCATCAATTTTTTTTGCATGATAAACGGTATCCCATTGAGTTGCAATTACTACATCAGTTTCAATATCTTCAATTAATCCATTAATAAAAGTCCCCTTATATCCTGATAATGTAGCTTTTGCATTATTTTTCATTTCTTCAAGACTTTCATTATCATAAATTGAAAAATATCTTACATCATAACCATTTTTACTTAATTCAGTACCTAATCTTAAAATTGATGTATGACCTCCACTATATAATGGCATTCCAGGAATAATAAAAGTTATCTTTTCTACTTTTTCTGGAACATTATTCTCAATAGGAGTAAAATCTACAACTTTCAAAATATTATCTATAAACTTTTTATAATTTCTTTGTTTTCTTAAATAGTTAACTTTTTTTAAAACTTTAATCATTTTTTACCTTCTTTATATAAATTATCTTTTACGAATTCTATCTATAACATTTTCAATTGCTTCAAATAAAAATTTATCTCTTAGTATGATTAATGATATAAAATAAACTAGAGATCCTATCGCTATTTGAAGTACAAGGAATAAAATACTAATTGGTGTTACATTTCCAATCAATCTTACAATTGCTAACATCAATATCCCACTTACCCAATACTTATATGTTTCTTTTATCCAAGTAAAATCAAACACCACTCTGGCAAACCAAAACTGGATTAATGCAATTGATAATTCAGCTGACACTGTAGCTATTACTGCTCCCATAGCTGCAAATCGTGGTATTAATAATAAGTTAAAGCAAAAATTAACTAATGCTCCTATACAAACAGATGCTGTATACTCTTTATTCTTTCCTATAGCTAGTAAATACTGTGTACCAAAAACATTACCAAGACCTATTATTATTACCAATACCGGTGAAATCTTAGTTAATGGAATTACACTTAAAAACTCATTACCAAAAAGTATTGGTACAAATTTATCACTTATCCCTATTAAACCAAAAGTTATCGGTATAGATAAAAAACTAATTACAACAAATGCTTTTCTTAAACTCTTTTTAACTTCATTTAAATCATCTTTACTAAATAGATTAGCAATTCTAGGGAGCATTACAATACCTAAAGAAGTAACAACAGATAATAATATTCTTACTATCTTTTGTGATTGATCATAATATCCTGCTTCTACTGCCCCCTTAAATAAATCTATCATTGTTTTATCTAAAACTGTATAAACTTGCGTAGCTATTTGCGGTACAAATAATGCTAGTATAGGCATAATGTGCATTGCTATTTTTAATTTACCAATTTCTTTAACTTTAAGCATATCCTTACCAACATAAAACCACATAATTAATTGACCTACAAACATTGTTCCTGCGTTAATTAAAATATACTTCCATAAATCATCTCTTGTTTTTACAAAAATAAATATTAATATTACAGAAATTATTTTGGCAAAAAAACTTCTTAATGATGCATTTTTAAAATTTTCAATACCCAGGAAATACCAAGATATATCAACAGCAGCTGCTAATATATAAAATCCTTGTAGCATATAGAAAACTCCATATTTGTGACTTTGCCCTAGTGTTAAAGCAAATACCATGTAAGCCAAAATACACCCAGTAAATTGAATAGAAAATATCTCCCAAAAAGTTTTCTTTAACTTATCTTTCTTCTCTCTTATAGTTGCTATCTTTTTAGTTGCATATATACTTATTCCTAAACTACCAAGCAAAATAAAATACTGTGTATTTGCATATGTAACAGTATTTATACCTATTCCATCTGCAGACAAAACTCTTGATACATAAGGTATTGTTAGTACAGGCAATAAAACTGAAGTCATTTGATATAATAAATTATACAAATAATTCTTCTTAACGCTCATGGTCATAATACTTGCACCTCTTATTCTTTATAATTATTTATTTTTCTATATTGATTGTCTTAAATAATTATTTATTAACTCTCTAAATTTGTCAATAATATAACCAATTTGTTAATAAAAGTTTTAATTAGATATTTAAAAAACAAAAAAGCCTACTTATTTCAGCAATATTTATACTAAAATAAGCAGACTTTAACTAAAAAAATACTATTTGTTTATTCTTCATATCCCTTTGGATTATTGCTTTGCCATCTCCAAGAGTCTTCACACATTTCATCAATTCCTCTTTCAGCCTTCCAACCTAATTCTTCATTAGCTTTTGTTGGATCTGCATAACAAGTAGCAATATCTCCTGGTCTTCTATCTACTATTTCATAAGGAATTTCTTTTCCACATGCTTTACTGAATGCATTAACTACATCTAGCACTGAATACCCTTTTCCTGTACCTAAATTATATGTTACAAGTCCTGGATTAGTTTCAAGTTTCTTTAATGCTTTAACATGTCCATCAGCTAAGTCAACAACATGAATATAATCTCTTACTCCAGTACCATCATGAGTTGGATAATCATTGCCAAATACTCTTAACTTTTCTAATTGACCTACAGCAACCTTTGTGATGTATGGCATTAAATTATTTGGAATTCCATTTGGATCTTCTCCAATAGTTCCACTCTTATGAGCTCCTACTGGATTGAAGTATCTAAGTAATGCAACATTTAAAGTCTTGTCTGCATGGCAGATATCTCTAAGCATATTTTCAATCATAAGTTTAGTTTGACCATATGGATTTGTTGCTGAAAGTGGTGAATCTTCAGTTATTGGCACTACTTTAGCATCTCCATACACTGTTGCTGAAGAACTAAATACAAAATTTTTACAGTTATATTTTCTCATTACCTTTAACATAACAAGTGCACTTGTTAAATTGTTATAGTAATATTCTAATGGCTTTTCTACTGATTCACCTACTGCCTTTAAAGCTGCAAAGTGAATTACAGAATCTATATTATTTTCTTTGAATATCTTTTCTGTTTCATCTTCTAAAGTTAAATCAACATTATAAAACTTAGTAGTCTTACCTGTTATCTTTTCTATTCTCTCTTTAACTATTTCTTTACTGTTACAAAGGTTATCTGCAATAATAACATCATAACCTCCATTTAAAAGCTCTACTGCTGTATGACTTCCTATATATCCCATACCACCTGATATTAAAACGGCCATTTATATACCTCCCTATTTTAAACATTAAATTGTTTACATTTTCATTATATACCTAACATACTACATAAATCAAACTTTATTAATCAATTTAATAAAGTTTTTTTATCATATTAAAATAAATATAACTAAGAAAGTCACTAAGGACTTTCTTTCTAAATTATCAATTATTCAAAGTGTTTCACTATTAATTCTACTATTCTTTCACAAGCTTTTCCATCACCATATGGATTTATTGCATGTGCCATTTTATGATATTCTAAATTATCAATTACTAACTCATTAGTGATTTCAAATATTTTATTTCTTTCAATACCTGCTAGTTTAACTGTTCCAGCCTTTACAGCTTCTGGTCTTTCTGTTTCAGTCCTTAAAACAACTACAGGTTTTCCCAGTGCAGGTGCTTCCTCCTGAATGCCACCTGAATCAGTCATTATCAGATAACATTTATTCATTAAATTTGCAAAGTCCACATATTCCAATGGTTCAATTAAAGCTACTTTATCTTCAATTCCTTTAAAACTTTCTCTTGCTAAATCCCTTATTAAAGGATTTTTATGCATTGGGAATATTATTTGCACATCCTTATTTTGCTCTGCCACTTCTCTCACAGCTGCAAAAATATTTTTCATTGGTTCTCCCCAATTTTCTCTTCTATGAGCAGTCAGCAATATAACCTTATTGTTCTTAAAATCTATTTTATTTAATTCTTCATTTTCAAATTTATGTTCTTTATTTATTACACTTAATAATGCATCAATAACAGTATTTCCTGTTCTAAATACATTCTCAACTATTCCTTCCTTAGCTAAGTTAACTTCATTACTTTCTGTAGGTGCAAAATGAAGAGTAGCTATGGCCCCTGTTAATTTTCTATTTGCTTCCTCTGGAAATGGTGAATACATATCTCCTGTTCTAAGTCCAGCTTCTACATGCCCAACTGGAACTTTATTATAAAAAGCTGCTAAAGCACCATTTAATGTAGTTGATGTATCTCCATGAACAAGGACAATATCAGGTCTAAACTCCTTAAGTACCTTATCAACTCCTGTTAATACTTTATTACATATATCTATTATTGTTTGCCCATGTGCCATTATATTTAAATCAAAATCTGGTTTAACATCAAATATATCTAAAACAGAATCTAGCATTTCTCTATGTTGTGCTGTAACACAAATTTTTGCATCAATTCGTTCGTCTTTTTCCAACAATTTAACCAAAGGACACATCTTTATCGCTTCTGGCCTTGTTCCAAATACCGACAAAACTTTAATCTTTTCCATTCTATACACCCCTTTAGGTAATCCTTTTACATTTTTATTATTATATAGGTTTTTTGCAAAGTCAACATCTTGTGGTATAATAGCAACATATTATAATTTCACTGCCTCTTAAGTGGTAAAATATTACTAACTTATGACTTTGAATTATTTATATATCCAACAAGGATACATCTAACTTATATATCATTTATCTTGGTAATAAGTTAGAAATAAAAATAGGAGGTGATTTTCTTGAATAGAAAATCAACAGTACTATCAGTATTACTTGCTACAACTATTTGCTTCACTAACATAATTGGATCATTTTCAGTTTATGCTGATGATTTAGATAATGAAAGACAAGCTATCTCAGAAAGCAAAGCCCAATATGACTTACTAGATGAACAAATATTGTCCCTTAATTCTGAAATTGCAAATATAAATATAGAAATAGACAATATCAATACTAAGCTAAAAGATAACGAAACACAAATTGCAAATACAGAAGCAGAAATTAAAAGTACAAAAGCTTTATTGGAACAAACAGAAATAGAAATATCAGAAAAAGAATCTATTTTAAGCAAAAGACTTAGAAATATCCAAAAAAGTAATCTAATGTCCAATATGCTGGCATACTTGCTTGCTTCTGAAAGCCTAACTGATATTTTTGACAGATTTGATGCTGTAAGCAAGATAGTATATCTAGACAAAGAATTAATTAGTGAAGTAAAAGAAAAAAAAGAAACTTTAACAGTTACAATGGATGAGCTTAGCAGTAAAGAAGCTTCTTTACAAGCTCTAAAAGAAGAAACTGAAAGTTCTTTAAAAGAATTAAAAAGCAAGAAATCTGAACAAGAAACAAAAATGGCACAACTTAATGAAGAGCAATCTAAAGTTTCATCTGTAATAGAAGCAAATGAGCAAAAACTTATTGCGTATTCTGTATCTATTATAGAAAACTCTAATACTATATCTGAATTACAAGAATCAATTTCAACTTTAACTTATTTAATACCTACTTTAAATAGCTCTACAGTTATTGAAGCTGCTAATAATAGTATTTCCCAAGGTAATCTTAAAGTTGAAAAAATTAATGCTGAAGAAAAGGCCAAAGCAGAAGCTGCCATTCCATCAAGAGGTGAATCAATGACTGTCACATTTACACCTGGGGCAAGCTCAGGTTCTACAGCCTTATCAACATTAACTATGCAATCAACAGCTTATACTGGTGGTACATTAACAGCTACTGGTACTAAACCGGTTTATAATCCTGGTGGTATAAGTACCATTGCTGTAGACCCTAGCGTTATTCCTTTAGGATCTAAAGTTTACGTTTCAGGATATGGAATAGCCATTGCTGCTGATACAGGGGGAGCTATAAACGGAAATATTATTGACCTTTACTTTAACTCAGAAGCAGATTGCATTGCTTGGGGAAGAAGAAATGTTACAGTTGAAATACTAGCTTTACCTGGTCAATGGTAATTCTAAAACTCAAAATAACAATTAATAAGAAATAAAGTAAAATGGCATTGGATTACAGTCCAATGCCATTTTATCTTAACTATTATTTCTTTAATGTATTTAAATATTCTATGAATCCATCTCTAAGGTCTTCTCTTCTTAATGCATACTCTACAGTTGCTTTTAAAAATCCAAGCTTATCTCCCACATCATATCTTGTTCCTTCAAAGTCATATGCATACATAGCTTCTTCATCAATAAGCTTTAATAATGCATCTGTTAATTGTATTTCTCCACCTTTTCCTGGCTTTGTTTCTTCAAGAATTTTAAAGATTTGTGGTGTAATTATATATCTTCCTAAGATAGCTACATTACTTGGTGCTTCTTCCACTGGTGGCTTTTCAACAAGACCTTTTACTTTATAAACTCTATCTTCAATATGAATTCCATTTACTATTCCATATTTATTAACATCTTTTGCTTCTACAGTTTGAACACCTAAAACAGAAGTTTTATACTCATCATAACAATCAATAAGTTGCTTTAAACAAGGTCTTCCTTCATTATATACTATATCATCGCCTAAAAGAACTGCAAATGGTTCATTACCTACAAAAGTCTTTGCACAACTAATAGCGTGTCCAAGCCCCCTTGGTTCCTTTTGTCTAATAAAGTGAATATCTACCATATCAGAGATTTCTCTTACCATTTTTAACATTTGTTCTTTACCACTTTTTTCAAGTTCTAACTCAAGCTCTACAGATTTATCAAAGTGATCTTCAATACATTTCTTACTTCTTCCTGTAATAATAAGTATCTCTTCTATTCCTGAAGCTACTGCTTCTTCTATAATATATTGGATTGTTGGTTTATCTACTATTGGCAGCATTTCTTTAGGCTGTGCCTTTGTTGCTGGTAAAAATCTTGTCCCTAAACCTGCCGCTGGAATTATCGCTTTTCTAATTTTCTTACTCATAATTATTCCCCTTCTAAAAATATCACTTATAAATTATACCGTATTTAATATTAAATACGCAATTATATTCTTCATAATAATGTTTATTATGATATAATAAATATTATTATACATTATTATATTTAGTAAACATTTTGTTATACTAAATGATATAAGAATATAGTAAGGAGTTTTAAAATGAATAAAGATAAAAAAACAAAAAAACTTCCTAAATGGACAAAGATAGTATTATGTATATTTTCAGCAATTATTCTAACTATAGCCGCCTTATATACTTATAGCTATTATACTGTTAATAATATAGTTAATAAGTCTGAAAAAATTGATCTTAAAGAAGATGAGTTAGGTGTAGTTGATGAAGAAGAACTAAAACAATATGATGATTATACAGAAATAATTAATATTGCTCTTTTAGGAATAGATAGTACTGATAGTACATCAGGAAGATCTGATTCAATTATGGTAGCTACTTTAGATCCAATCCATAATAAACTTAAACTTACATCTTTTATGAGAGATTCATATGTAAATATTTCTAACTATGGATATGATAAATTAAATCATGCTTACGCTTATGGCGGAGCTAACTTAGCAATTAACACTTTAAATACAAACTTTGGTTTAAATATAACTGATTTTGTTGCAGTAGATTTCGCTTCTCTTCCTAAAATTATAGATAGCCTTGGCGGAATAACTATTGATATAACAGAAGAAGAATTAAATTATATAAATGGATATATAAACAATATAAATTCTGTTAGTGGTACTAACTCTCCTATTATAACAACGCCTGGAGCTCATCATGTTGATGGCGCTCAAGCACTTGCATATTCAAGAATAAGATATACATCCGGAGGAGACTTTAAAAGAACTGAAAGACAAAGAACAGTATTAACTGCTTTATTTAATAAAGCTTTAAATGTACCTGCTACTCAATATCTAGATGTTATTTCAACTTTAGCTCAATATGCAACTACTAATTTAAATACTAATGAAATATTAAAACTTGCAACAAAAATAGGATCTATGGGCTTAAATGGAGTAACTATTGAACAAGAACGTTTCCCTATTGATGGCTATTATGAAGGCACTATGATTGATGGAATATATTATTTGACTTTTGATGCTACTGCTACAAGAACTCAAGTTATGAATTATATATTTAATGATCAGTTACCTCAATAAAAATAAAATGATGTGTCAAAGTACTCTTTGATTCATCATTTTTTATTTAAACACTATAACGAAAGAGGTTCATACATTATGAAAAAATTAAAGAAAATCTTATTACTCTCATCTATTGCAATTATTTTAATAACTTTATCAATATTTGCTTTTATAAAAACACTTAGTTCTAAAGTTGAACGTATTGATATTGATAGAACTTCCATTACTGAAGTTTCTAAAGGAACTGTTCCTGAAAATAGCGATGAAGTTATTACAATGGCTTTACTAGGTGCTGATTATAGTAATAATAATGGTGCAGCTGATGTAACTATGCTTTTATCCATTAATAAAAAAACAAATGAAATTAATTTATGTTCTTTGATGAGAGATATGTATCTTGATCTTCCTGATGGTGGAATGTCAAATTTAAACTATACATTAAATGATGGTGGTGCAGAACTCTTACTTAAAACTATAAATTATAATTTTGGCTTGGCTATAGATAAATTTGCACAAGTTAATCTCCACACTCTTCCTATAATAATAGACAAGCTAGGTGGTTTAGAACTTAATATTTATAGTGATGAATTAAACTATATAAATAATTATATTGATAATATAGATTCAGAAAATAATACATCTACAGAACATATAACTACCACTGGAACTCAACTTTTAAATGGTACCCAAGTTGCAGCATACTGTAGAATAAGATATACATCTGGTGGTGATTATAAAAGAACTGAACGTCATAGAACTGTTATAAATGCACTATTTAATAAATTTAAAAATATATCATTAACTGAAGGATTATCTTTAAGTAATGAAATTTTAGGACTTGTTTCAACAAACCTTACTGACAGTGAAATCATTTCCATAGGAGCAACTCTTTTATCTATGAACTCTGCCTCTATTAATCAAGGAAGATTTCCTGAAGATGGCGATCACTATACTGAATGGACAGACATGTATCATATGATAATAGATACAGAAACTACAAGAGAAAAACTTCAGTCTTTCCTTTATGAATAACTATTTTAAGATTTAAAGGACTGTTGAAAGAATTGTGTAATATCACTTCTTTAAACAGTCCCCATAGTATAGCTAATCTTAAAGTATTTTATTTATATTATAGTTCTTAAATATTCTATAAATCCATCTCTTAATTCTTCTTTTCTTAAAGCATATTCTACTGTGGCTTTTAAGAATCCAAGTTTATCTCCAACATCATATCTTGTTCCTTCAAAATCATATGCATACATAGCCTCTTCTTCCATAAGAGTTAATAATGCATCTGTTAATTGAATTTCCCCACCTTTTCCTGGTTTTGTATTTTCCAACACCTTAAATATTTGTGGAGTTATTATATATCTTCCTAATATGGCTACATTTGTTGGTGCTTCTTCCACAGCAGGCTTTTCCACTAAGCCCTTTACTTTATATACTCTATCTTCAATATGTAATCCATCAACTATTCCATATTTATTAACATCTTTTTCTGGTACTGTTTGCACACCTAAAACTGATGTCTTATATTCATCATAACAATCAATAAGTTGCTTTAAGCAAGGTTTTTCTTCGTTATATACAATATCATCTCCAAGAAGTACTGCAAATGGCTCATCTCCTACGAAAGTCTTAGCACATTGAATAGCGTGTCCAAGCCCCTTTGGTTCCTTTTGTCTTATAAAGTGAATATCCACCATATCTGATATATCTCTAACCATTTTAAGCATTTCTTGCTTTCCGCTCTTTTCAAGTTCAAGCTCTAATTCAACAGATTTATCAAAGTGATCTTCAATACATTTTTTACTTCTTCCTGTTATTATAAGTATTTCTTCTATTCCTGAAGCTATTGCTTCTTCTATTATATATTGAATAGTTGGTTTATCAACTATTGGTAACATTTCCTTTGGCTGTGCTTTTGTAGCAGGTAAAAATCTTGTTCCTAATCCTGCTGCTGGTATTATTGCTTTTCTTATTTTCTTTGTCATAATTCTTCCTCTTTTAAAATAGAATTGTATTTATTATATATATTCCTATTGCAGATTAACTTTTTCAATTTGTCTTATTAAATGTAATGTTTCTTTTTACTCTTTTATTATATTTTTTATATACGTTACAATACTTTGTTTCTTTAATATTCTATAACACATCTCAGTAATTATAAAATATGTTAATGCACCTATAACTCCCTGTACTATATTAGTTAAAATTCCTGGCCCCATAGCATTACCTATAATTCTAACAACTATATACATACTCACCGCTGATGGTATAAATAATAATATAGGTTTTATAAATTCTTTTGGCTTTATAAAATCTTTTATTAAATAAATTTGCACTATAGTTACTGTAAATTCAGCAATTATTGTTGATATACAAGATCCCATTGCACCAAATCTTTTAATAATGACTAAATTTAATATAAAATTCATTACCGCACCAGAAGTCACTGATATAGTAAATTCTTTTGTTTTATTTAATGGAACTAATAATTGCATTCCTAATACATTGCTCCAACTTATAGCTAATATTATTAATGAGCTTATTATTATTAGATTTTCAATTCCTGAAAATTTATCTGTAAAAAACCAAGGTGATAATTCTTTAGCTACTCCCATTAATCCAAACATCAACGGAATAGATAGTGCACTTACAAAGAAAAAAGAATTTTCAACATAATATCTAACCTTTTTCATATCTCCACTAGCAACTGTATTAGCTATTTTAGGCATCATTACAGTTCCAATAGCAGTTGCTATAGTTAGTACTACCTTTACTATTTTTTGAGAATTTTCATAATATCCAACCTGTATAGTATCCGTTATCATCCCTAACATTGTTCTATCTAATAAAACATAAATTTGTATTGCTATTTGTGGTACAAATAAAGCTAATGATGATTTTAGGTGTAAACTTAATCCACTAATTTTTATTTTTTTAAATCCTATTGTTTTAGGTATGTAGAACCAAAATGTCAAATTACCTATTAAAGCTGATAGTGCAATAATAGCAGTATATATTATTGTATCATCTGATGATTTTACGAATGCAAAAATACTTGCTAAAGATGCTAATTTTACAATTGTATTTCTAACTACAGTTTTCTTAAACTGCTCTAACCCCATGAATAACCATGAAATATCTGCTATTGTAGCTAATATATTAATTCCTTGAACAATACATAACCATTTATAACTTCCATTATTAAATACTAATACAAATATTAAGTAAACTATAAGAGAGCTTATTGTAGTTATTAATTGTAATGTATAAATAGAATAAAATGTATTTTTTAATTTTTCTTTATTATCTCTAACATATGCTATTTGTCTATTACCATACAAACTTATCCCAATCATTCCAAATATAACAAAATATTGTACATTTGCATAAGTAAAGGCATAGTCTCCTATGCCTTCTGCCCCTAATATATTTGAAACATACGGAACTGTTATTAAAGGTAATATTATAACTAATAGCTGATAAGATACGTTATAAAGAAAATTCTTTACAACTTGCATATTAATTAAACCCCCTTAAATTCTTTTTTTACAGCATTTAACGCTTGTTCAATAACATGATGCATATCATAATACTTATATTGAGCTAGTCTTCCACCAAATATAACATTAGTTTCTTGATCTGCTAATTCTTTGTACTTAGTATACATATTGTTATTTTTTTCGTTATTTATTGGATAATATGGTTCATCACCTTTATTCCATTTAGCTGGATACTCTTTTGTAATAACAGTCTTAGGTTGAGTTCCATATTCAAAATGCTTATGTTCAATAATTCTAGTATATGGAATATCATATTCTGTATAATTAACAACTGCATTTCCTTGATGATTTTCTTCATCTAGTATTTCATGTTCAAATCTTAAGCTTCTATATTCTAAGGTGCCAAACTCATAATTATAAAATTCATCAATCATACCTGTAAATACTATTTTATCAGCAATTTCTTTAAATAATTCTCTGTTTTCAAAAAAGTCATTTTTTAATCTTACTTCAATTCCTTCCAACATTTTTTCAATTATCTTAGTATATCCACCTATTGGTATACCTTGATATGTATCATTAAAATAATTATTATCATAAGTAAATCTTACTGGTAATCTATTTATTATAAATCCAGGTAACTCAGTAGCTCTTGTTCCCCATTGCTTTTCTGTGTATCCCTTTATTAATTTTTCATAAATATCCTTGCCAATAAGCTTTATAGCTTGCTCCTCTAAATTTTTAGGCTCTGTTATATTAGTTTCTTCCAACTGTTCTTGAATCTTAAGTTTAGCTTCAGCTGGAGTTTTTACTCCCCAAAGTTTATTGAATGTATTCATATTAAATGGAAGATTATATAATTCATCTTTGTATATAGCTACTGGTGAATTAGTATATCTATTAAACTCAGCAAATTGATTTATATAGTTCCAAACCCCTTTATTACTTGTATGGAATATATGAGCTCCATATTCATGAACATTTATGCCTTCAATTTCTTTACAATAAATATTTCCACCTATATGATCTCTTTTATCTATAACCAAACATTTTTTTCCTCTCTTATTTGCCTCATATGCAAATATTGATCCGAATAATCCTGCTCCAACTATTAAATAGTCATATTTACTCATCTCAAATCTTTCTCCTAATTATACATTTTATTATAATAATTTTGATATTCACCTGAAGTAACGTTCTTCATCCATTCTTGGTTATCTAAGTACCATTGAATAGTTTTCTTAATTCCAACTTCAAATGTAGTTTCTGGATACCATCCTAGTTCTTCTTTAATCTTAGTTGGGTCGATTCCATATCTTCTATCATGACCTTTTCTATCTTCAACATACTTAATTAAGTTTTCAGTAACTTCCTTATCAACATTTTCATTTAAGTAAGATATTACTGTTTTAACTATAGTGATGTTTGTTCTTTCATTGTGTCCACCAACATTATAAACTTCACCATTTCTACCATTATTTATAACCATATCGATAGCTTTAGCATGGTCCTCAACAAATAACCAGTCTCTTATGTTTAATCCATCACCGTAAACTGGTAAATCTTTATGAGCTAAACAGTTGTTTATTAATAATGGTATTAACTTTTCTGGGAATTGGAATGGTCCATAGTTATTTGAACATCTTGTTATGTTCATTGGCATCTTATATGTGTCATGGTATGCCTTAACCATTAAATCTGATCCAGCCTTACTTGCTGAATATGGACTGTGAGGATCAAGTGGTGTAGTTTCCATGAAGTATCCTGTTTCTCCTAATGAACCATAAACCTCATCTGTTGAAACGTGTAAGAATTTAACTCCTTCTTTCCATGTTCCATCTTGGTTTTCCCATGCATTTTTAGCACAGTTTAAAAGATTTACTGTTCCCATAATATTTGTCTTAGCAAATACTTCAGGTTCTCTTATACTTCTATCAACGTGAGATTCTGCTGCAAAATGAGCAACATAGTCTATTTCATATTTTTCAAATAAAGAAGTAACTACTTCATTATCACATATATCTCCATGTACAAATATGTGTCTTGGATCATCTTGGATTGACTTTAAGTTTTCTAAGTTTCCCGCATAAGTTAACTTATCTAAGTTAATTATTCTAATATCTTCATATTTCTTTAACATGTATAATACAAAATTTGAGCCTATAAATCCTGCTCCACCAGTTACTAAATAAGTTTTCATAAATAAATTCTCCTTGTATATCCAAATTTTAAGTTTATCAATAATTTAATAATTATTTTTCAACGTTATCCATGAAAGTTTTTAAAGCATCTTTCCAATGTCTCATTTCATCACCAACAGTGCATCTAAGCATCATATTATCAAGTGATGAATATGCTGGTCTATCAGCTGAATTAGGATACATACTCTTATATTCTGCTGAAGTACATGGATTAACTTTGCAATTTCTTCCTGAAAGCTTCATTATTTCTGATGCAAAGTCATACCAACTACATTCACCTTTTCCAGTACAGTGGTATATTCCATATTCCTCTGTTTCTATAAGTTTTAATATGTGATATGCTAAATCATTTGCATGAGTAGGATTTCCAAGTTGATCATTTACAACACTTAGAGTATCTCTATCTTTTCCTAACTTCATCATTGTATAAACAAAATTATGTCCTACATATCCGTAAAGCCAAGCTGTTCTAACTATATAATACTTTGATGAGAATTCTCTTACGAATTCCTCACCTAAAAGCTTAGTTTTTCCGTAAGAACTTACTGGAGCAACTATGTCTGATTCATTTAATGGCGTGTCTCCAACACCCCTAAATACATAGTCTGTTGAAACTTGAACTATTTTAGCTCCTATTTCTTCACAAACCCTAGCTAAGTTTCTAGGGCCTAAAGCATTTATTTTAAAAGCTAAATCCTTATTTGCTTCACATCCATCAACATTTGTTGCTGCTGCACAATTTATAACTACATCTGGTTTTACTTCTCTTAAAACAACTTTAACTTGTTCTAAATTAGTTATATCTAATTTATCTACATCTACAGCAAAAACTTCTGCAGTTTTAATTTGCTCTGAAACTTCTCCTATCTCAGCAGTGCCTGTAGTTATTATTCTTTGAAATTCATTCCCTAATTGCCCATTTGAACCCGTTATTAATATTTTCACGCGATAACCTCCACTACTTTTTACTTACTTATTATAAACAAATGGTAAGTCTAGCTCTTTGAATGTTTTTTGTTTTTTATCTTTTTCTGAAAGTAAAACTTCTTCAATTCCATCTAATGGCCATTCTATAGCAATATCTTCATCATTCCATAAAACTCCGCCATCATGCTCTGGTGAATAGAAATCTGTACATTTATAGTTAAATGTTGCAGTTTCAGATAAAACTACAAATCCATGTGCAAAACCTTCTGGCACATAGAATTGCCTCTTATTTTCAGCACTTAAATATACACCTTCCCATTGTCCGTATGTAGGTGAACCTTTTCTTAAGTCAACAGCAACATCCCATACTTCACCTTCTGTACATCTTACAAGCTTCCCTTGTGTATGTTGTGTTTGGAAGTGTAATCCTCTTAAAACACCTTTTTTAGATCTTGATTCATTATCCTGAACAAAAGTCATAGTTAAACCTGCTTTATCAAAATGCTCTTTATTATAACTTTCCATAAAGTATCCTCTAGCATCTCCAAATACCTTTGGTTCAACTATATATAAATCAGGTATTTTTGTTTCTATAAATTTAAAATTTCCTACTTCAACCATATCCTAACCCCCGTAGTAACAACTTCTTTTATTTATGCTTTACTTTCAACTTCCTCCACTATATCAACTAAATATTTACCATATTCAGTTTTCATAAGAGGCTTAGCCAATTCTTTTACTTGTTCTGTACTTATCCATCCTTGCCTATAGGCTATTTCTTCAAGACAAGCTACAAATGTTCCTTGTGTAGTTTGCACTGCTTCAACAAAGTTAGATGCCTTTAACATTGATACATGAGTTCCTGTGTCAAGCCAAGCCATACCTCTACCTAATAAATTAACTTTTAAAGTTCCTTCTTCCATATACATCTTATTTAAGTCTGTTATTTCAAGTTCACCTCTTGGCGAAGGCTTTGATTCCTTTGCTTTTTTTACTACTGAATTATCATAGAAATATAATCCTGGCACTGCATATTTTGATTTTGGCTTCTCTGGTTTTTCTTCTAATGAAGTCACCTTACCACTTTCATCAAATCCAACTACTCCAAAAGCCTTTGGATCTTGAACATAGTATCCAAATACCATTGCTCCATTTTCTAATTGTGCTGCTTCTTTTAAGTGATCACTAAAGCTTTGACCATAGAATATATTATCTCCTAATATCATTGCTACATTATCATCGCCAATGAATTCTTCACCAATTATGAATGCTTCTGCTAATCCATTAGGTTGCTCCTGAATTGCATATTCAATGTTTAGACCATATTCTGAACCATCTTTAAATAATTCTTTAAAGTTAACTATATCCCTTGGTGTTGATATTATTAAAATATCTCTTATACCTGCTAACATTAATACTGACATTGGATAGTAAATCATTGGTTTATCATATATTGGTACCATTTGCTTTGACATTGCTTTTGTTACTGGATACAGTCTTGTTCCTGATCCACCTGCTAAAATAATTCCCTTCATCCTAATTAATCCCTCTTTTCTTTTTTAATTCTATTAATATACGTTTAATATCTTCTTTTAACATCTTTTTTTGTGAAAATGGCTTTTCAGTTTGATATACCTGTAACCATTTAATTCTTAATGATTTATGTCTAACCCATACGTTTAGCAATCTTTCACTTAAAAATCCAAATACTCTTGCCTCAAGTGGTGTATAAGAAGATATATCTATCCTTTTTTCTAATTCAAACAGTATATCAAATAACCATTTACAATACTCATCAAAGAGACTTTTAGTAGTTACAAGCATATTTAAGTATGAAGCAATATTTCCATTCATTACATAATCATATTCTTCAACATATTCAGGATATAGCTCATATATTACATTTCTTAATTCATCTAAATCTTTACTTTTTCCATCTGTGCTTAAGTACCATTCTTTTACACTTTTGTTTTCTGAAACCCAAGGTGTAGGCAAAATAATATCATACTTTTTCAATATCTTTTTAGCTTTATCTGAAGTTAAATATCCACTTTCATTTTTTACAAAACGATTTTTTATAAAAAATCTACGGTAATGGCATATTCCAACATAATCTGAATTGTGATAATTCCTCCATATCCAATACATTGCCGTTAATTCACAATAATTTTTGTTTTTAAATGAAATATTATCATCATTATTATCATAATATGCTTCTTTTAAATTTAGATTATTATTTCCAACAATAATCGGATGATAGTTTTCTATATTAGGTTGATTAAAACTTTTATGCGTCACTATAAAAAACGTACAATCTTTCATAATACCCTCCTTATGTATAAAACAATTAGTCTATTGCATAACCCCCAAAACCTTGTTTTGGTGTGGTTTTACAAACTCATTTTTTCAAGTTTTCCCCCACCAATAATTAAATTTGTTTATTTAGGATATACTAAATAAAACGAATGATTAGGAGGGACTCCCTTGAAAACAAATTTAAATCAATTATCTTTTACTAACATATATTCAAATGTTGATGAATACTTTCAGCAAGATAAACCTAAGTTAATTAAATTATTTGAACAACATATTGATTTACAAAATTTAATACCACAAAGCTTTTATAACCATTATCATTCTGATACTGGCCATCCTAGAATTTATAAATTATCTTCTATGATTTCAGCTTTAATTCTTAAATCAATGCTATCAATTGCTGATACTTCACTTTTTATAAACATTCTTAATCTTAGTTCAGAACTTCGTGATATTTGCGGTTTCACTACGCTTCCTAATGCTTCACAATTTTCTAGATTCAAAATCAAATTTGAAAAAGATTTAAAAAATTTTTTTTGATTATTTAGTTGAAATTACAGATCCCATTTGCGATGAAATAAATTCATACTTAAATGATATTTTAATTGTTGATACTACTGGCATAGAAGCCTATGTCAATGAAAATAATCCTAAAAAATTTGATACACTATTTCGTCAATGTAAAGCATTGAGCAAAAATAATCTAACATTTAATGCTCATTCATTTGCTTGTAGTAAAATGCCTAAAGTTTCATATGCAAACCCTGATATTAAACTTTCATATATGAATGGTCATTATTGTTATGTTTTAAAAACTTCAATAGTTACAAATGGTCTAGGTATAATCAGAGATATAGATTTCCTAAATGATAAATCAACTAATATCACCGAAGCAGCTACCGCTAGCGAAGCTAAAGATACATATGATGCAAAATCTCTAATTCCAACATTAAATAAATTTTTCTCCAAACATGATTTTGAATATAAATACTTTCTTGGAGATGCTGGTTTTGATGCTGTTGATAATTATAAATACCTTTATAAAGATAAGAATATAATACCCATAATCCCGCTACGCAGGGCGCCATCATCTCCTATGCCTGGATTTAATGAAAATGGTGTACCAACTTGCCCAAATGATAATAAGCTACTTATGAAATTTGATGGAATAAGACGTGAAAAAGGACGTTCAGATAGAATTAAATGGATTTGTCCCAAATCTAAAAAAACTAGAATCAATGGGAAAACTCAATATATCTTAACTTGTGAAAATCCTTGCACAACATCTAAGTGTGGCAAGATTTATCAAGTTCCCATTGATAATAATATAAGAATACATACTGTTATTCCAATAAATTCAAGCAAATGGAATAATATTTATAAAACAAGAACCATCATTGAAAGAACAAATTTCATGATGAAATATCCACTTGCTTTACAGTACACAAAACTTAACAACACAGAATCACTTAAATCTGAAGTGATTTTATCAGCTATAACACAACTAATCGTTGTGTTAATAGCTAACAATATGAATAATACCCAAAATATATTATCAATAAAAAAGTTATATCTTAAAATTCGGTAATTATTTGGTCTTATGTCAATATTTTGGACACAAAAAGTCAAAC
>UMFS01047238.1_pt1 | contig 115147 bp, 100 predicted proteins | sample 1965071 | NCBI WGS metagenome assembly UMFS01 (sample SAMEA4836052, study PRJEB28245) | human gut metagenome | biome: gut microbiome; material: fecal sample | place: Denmark | collected 2008
GTGTTTTAGCGGATAATCAGATTTTTATTGTGTTTTTAGGATAATAAATATTTATAGGAAATTATTGTATATTTTTAAGGAGTGATTCTATGAGTATCTCCAATAATAATGATGAATTATGAATGATGAATTTAAGTTCATCATTCATAATTATATTAAATATCTAATAGGTTTCTCTTATATGAAGAGTATAACTTTCTTAGCTCTTCCATTTTTTCTTCTAACTCTATATACAGATTAGAAGCAAGTTCTAAATCTTTCTTATCAAAAGCTTCTTTTATCCTAGTGAATAAACTCTTATTTGTATATGTGTCTTTCATTATATAAACTCTTAAATTATTTATATTAGTCCAATTAGTTATATCTAAATCTAAGGCCTTGTCAACTGAATGTAGAGCCTTATATCCTCTTATCTTATCTCCATAGCTATTTATTACTCTATGGCTTATTTCTAAAATCCATCTATTAGTTACTGCCATTTTTACACTATCTATCAGTTGTTCAGTTAATACATCATTTCTCTTTAATACTTGCACCTTTTCTGGATATTTAGCAAGGGCACTGATATTTTCATAAATTGTTGCTGGTGCTTTACCAAAGTATTTATCTCTTTCTTCATCACTAAATGCTTCGAAGACATCCTCTTCACTTCTATACTCTCTATCTTTTTCTAAATAATCTGCAGCTTCCCCTGATTTTTTAGATATTTCAGCTAATAAATCATCTTGAGATTTATTATTATTTACTGCATATAGTATACCATCAAGCATTGCCATATACGATGTGGCCATTGTTAAATAAACATTGGAATGAGGATTTGGTGATCTAAGTTCAAACCTTGTAGCTAATGGACTTGCTAAATCTCTTATCAAGCCAACTAATATACTTCTATTTCTTGAAGGATTGCTTGGTGAAATTCCTAGTGATGTTACAATACATACTGGTGCTTCAAATCCTGGTTTTAATCTCTTTAATGAATTATTAGTTGAAGAAATAAATGGATTCATAACTTCATAGTTCTTTAATATTCCCATTAAGGCACCATAGCCAATAATTGATAAAAAGTGTTCTTTATCAGTATGGAATAAATTGATTCTCTTGCCATCCTTAAGCTTTAAGCTCACTCCTAAATGCACGTGCATTCCTGAACCTGCTACTCCATCAATTGGTTTGGCCATGAACGTAACTTCCAATCCTCTTCTTCTAAATGTTTCCTGTACAAGTATCTTTACAAATAATTCATTATCTGCTGCTTGAACAGCATCTGCATATTTCCAATCAACTTCTATTTGTTCCATTACATGATTAAAATCGCCACTTGAGCTTAGCTTAGCCTTAACTCCACCTACTTCCTTATGGCCCATTTCTGGCTCAAATCCATAAAGTTCCATCAGTATAAGTGTTTCTTCTAAAGCTGTACGAACACTTCCTTTTGTTCTAGTCCAATAATGTTCATGTAATTCTTGAGATGTTGATAACTGTTCTATTTCAGCTACATCATTAGGAGTCTTAACCCAAAATTCTAATTCAGTGGCTGAAGTAACTATAATTTCTTCTACATCATCTCTAGATATATTATATCCTGCTAGAACTTCAGGATGATTATCAAATATATTCCATAGATTGCCCTTAAATGTTTCTATGGAAGAGCTAAGTATATTTCTTGAATCTACTGCCTTATTATCGTGGTGTAAGAAACAAGGAATTCTTAGTGTACCAATTGGTTTTTGAGTTTCTGGATCCATAAAATCATAATTATAATCAACAAACCATTTTGCATTTAAATCCGCTATCATATCAACTTTAGCATTATTAAGAGTTGCTATTCCTGGAAGCACAACAGAAGATCCATCTGTCTGTACAGCAACTCCATTGATAAATGATTCTAAATCATCTAAAAAAAGACTTACTGGTATTTTTTCATCTGTATCATTTCCTGATAAGTCAACACCTACAAATGAAACAAATTTAATTTCTGAATGACTTTTTAATATGGCTTTGATATTTTCCTTAGTATGTTTTTCTTTAGGTATAGTATAAATTAAATCCTTCATCATAAAACAATTTCCTCTTTCTTATCAAATATTTTTTGATTTTTTAGAATATTAAATTCTACTCTATATTGCTTATATCTTCCTTATTGTTAAATATCTAGAAAACTTGTATTGAGCATTGAAAAATATTATAAATCATTATCAATTTTAGCACAATATATAAATTATACCATATACTTCTTATAATTTATATCTTATATATAAAGGAACCACTATAAGCTTAATTAATATCCCTAGTGGTTCTTATCTTTATTATATATTTGTAATATAATACTTTTAGAGTTAAAAATTTATACGAGGTGTTATTAATGAAAAAGATTTTAAGACCTGCATGGGCTGAAATAGATTTAGATGCAATAGCTTATAATACAAGAAATATAAAAAAATTAATTGGCGATAAAGACTTAATTGCAGTGGTAAAAGCAAACTGTTATGGTCATGGAGTCATAGATATAATTCCAACCTTGCTGGAAAATGGGGTTTCTCGCTTTGCTGTTGCCATGATTTCAGAAGCTCTTGAAATAAGAGATAATAAGATAACTGCACCTGTAATGATTTTAGGTTTTACACCTTTATACTTAGGTGAAGAGCTTATTAATAATAATATTGAACAAACTGTTTATGATTTAGATTATGCAAAAGAGTTATCAAAAATAGCCTTAACCCTTAATAAAAAGGCTAAAATTCACATTGCCATTGATACTGGAATGGGGAGAATTGGCTTCTTGCCTAATGAAAAATCAATTGATAACATAGCTGAAATTTGTTCCTTAGAAGGAATTGAGGTAATAGGAATTTTCACTCATTTCTCTACTTCAGATGAAAAAGATAAAGAATATAGTCATGAGCAATTTACTAAGATGATATCAGTGATGGATACACTAAAAAAAAGAGGTATAGATATTCCTCTTAAGCATGTAGCTAATAGTGGTGCTATTATTGATTTACCTGATACTTATTTAGATGCTGTCAGGGCCGGAATAATCCTTTACGGTTATTATCCTTCCGATGAAATAGATAAAAATAACCTTGCTTTAAAGCCTGCTTTAACCTTAAAAGCAACAATAACTAATGTAAAAACTCTAGAAAAAGATATGTATGTAAGTTATGGCAGAACATTCAAAACTAGTAATGAAACAATTGTGGCTACTATACCTGTTGGCTATGCCGATGGTTATTTAAGAAAACTTGCTGAAAATGGTAAAGTAATAATTAAAGGTGAATTTGCTCCTATCATAGGCCGCATATGCATGGATCAATTTATGATCGATGTAACAAATATTCCAGATGTAAAAATTGGTGATGAAGTAATTCTTCTTGGCGAAAAAAATGGTCTTAAATATAATGCAGATGATATGGCCAAAAAACTTGACACTATCAATTACGAAGTTACATGTATGCTTAAATCTAGACTTCCTAGAGTATATATCAAAGATACGCATATTATAAATGTTAAAAATCATATATAAATTATAGCTAATAAAAAATAGTAGATAAGTTTAATTTTATCTACTTTTTTTATTAGATTGATGATTATTTTCTAACACAAAAGAATAAAATTATCCTCTAAAATGTTTTACCATTGATTCTATTGATTCATTGAATTCTTCTGTTGATGAATTTTTAAATACCATTAGTCCTGGAATATCTGGTTTTTCAAAATTACACCTGCTTATATACTTGTCCCAATTTTCTAGTTTCCAAGTATCACGATCAGAATTACGTTCAATCATTCTTTGGTGACATACTTCTGGATCTGTTTCTACCCATATTACTACTAACTCAACATCTCTTTCTGCAAGTTTTTCACGTAAGTTATCCATATATTCTTTATCTCTTACTTCTCTAGTAAATGGAGCATTTACTAGTGCTGTATCACAGTAGTTTAAAGCTTCTAAAGCTAAATCTAACGCTACATCATACTCATAATTTCTTATATGCTCTTCAAAGAAATCGGAACTTCTGTTATACTCTTCTCCAGCAACAACAAAGATTTGCTTAGATAATCCAATTAAAGTATCTTTATCTAAGTATACTATTGGATTTAACGCTTTCGCTAATTCTTTTGAAACAAATGTCTTTCCACAAGCTGGTGGCGACGTAACTAAAAGTAAACTTTTCATATGTATTCCCCCTATTGTTTATTATTTAGAATAATAAACTAAATTCTTAAATTTATTTTTTTCACAGTAATATTATAATTTCATATATACAATTAGTAAAGGATATGAACCGTTAAAGAAAGCTATATTTTTAATAATAAAACAATTTTTTAACAAAATTCGCCTTTTTTATCAATAAAATTGTTCCTTAATGTATATTAAACAAGCTCTTTTCTAATAAAGCTGTTCTTTTCTACTTTGTATGGAATCTTAACTTTGCACATCATTCCAGGGTGTGGGCATGATTCTAATTTATTGCCTTCTAAATCATAAATTTCTTCTACTACAAATTCTCCACCATCAGAGTTTGAAGAAAGTATTTCTACCTTTTCTCCCATTGAGAACTTATTTCTTTGCTTACATGTAGCTATTTGAGTTTCTTCATCATATTCATGAACAATTGCCACTACATCATATTCTCTTACATGGTTATTTGTTTTATAAATTATTCCTTCATGCTTTGGCTCATTAAAGAAGAAACCAGTATGGTATTCTCTATGGCTTACTTTATACATTTCATCTAATAATACTTTAGGTAACTTATAGTTTTCTGGATCTTCACAGTATAAATCTATTGCCTGTCTATACGCCTTAACAACTAGTGCTAAATAATATTCACTTTTATTTCTTCCTTCTATTTTTAATGATTGTGCTCCTGCTTGCATAAGCTCTGGTATATGCTCAATCATACATAAATCCTTTGAATTCATTATATAAGTTCCATGCTGATCTTCTTCTATTGGGAAATATTCATTAGGTCTTTTTTCTTCTACTAAAGAATATTTCCATCTACAACTTTGTGCACATGCACCTCTATTGGAATCTCTTCCTGTCATATAGCTTGATAAAAGACATCTTCCTGAATAAGAAATACACATTGCTCCATGAACAAATATTTCAAGTTCTAACTCTGGAGAAATATTTTTACGTATATCCTTAATATCTTGCAGTGTGCTTTCTCTTGCTAGTACTACCCTTTCAGCTCCTAGCTCTTCCCACATATTACAAGCTGCATAATTAGTTGTGTTTGCTTGTGTACTTATATGTATTGCTAAATTAGTATACTTCTTAACCAACGCTAGTACACCTAAATCTGAAACTAAAACAGCATCTACTCCAACTTCATCTAGCTTTTTTAAGTGCTCAATTAAAGCATCTATTTCGCTATTCTTAGGCATTATATTAACTGTACAGTAGATTTTTTTTCCTAAACTATGTGCATATTCTACTCCTTCCTTCATTTCTTCATATGTAAACTTTTGTGCCGTAGCTCTTAGTGAAAAGGCTCCTCCTCCAAAATATACTGCATCTGCTCCATATTGAAATGCTATTTTTAATTTCTCCAAACTACCTGCTGGAGCTAATAATTCAGGTTTCTTTATCATTTCTGTCATATAGTATCTTCCTTTACAATTATTTTTTAATAATATCTATTATATATCAAATAAATAAATCTTAAAATTATATAAATGGAATATTTCATAATAATATTACATTAAAAAAAGGGATTTTTAATGCAAATCCCCTTTTTTATCTACGAAATATCAAATATTATTTTAATACAATCTCTTTAGATTATTTTCTTGTTTCATAAATTTCTTTTTCAACTGAAATGAATATATCAGCAATTACTTGGTAAGCTTTTTCCCATGCTTCCATAACTTCATCAGTAGCTGCATCTCCTAATACTTCTTTTATAGTTAATAAAAGATTTTTTCCTACTATTGGATAATGTTCAGCTTGAATTTCTTTATTACAGTGAACTTCTCCAATTTTCTTAACTACTGGTAAAATAGCTGGAAGATTATCTATGTTTTGAGCTGCAGCTAATATTGTCATTGCTAAAGCTTTTGGTTGTTCACCAGAATCTTGCTTGTCCATATTAAATAAAGGTTTTACTTCTGGGTTATTAGCAAACATATTCTTGTAGAAAGTAGTTGTTATTTCTAATCCGTGAGTTTTTAATGCTGGTACAGTACTTTTTATTATATCTCTTGTCTTTTGATCTAACATAATTATTTCTCCTCTATATTGATTATTAATTAATAATTATTATTTATCTATAAATTTAATATATCATAAAGATTTTAAATGTGCAAATAAAATATACATTTATTTATTATTTTCTATAAACTTTTCAATAGATTAAAACTTTCTAATACATAATTCATCTTAGTATTCTTTTTAAAAACTGCTCTTTAATCAAATATACATATCTATATAATAAATAATATGGATATATAAGCCATATTACCGCTGAAGATTTGTTAATAAATATACTTTCTTTTAATATATAAATAGCCATAAAAGTAATAATAAATAACGCAATAATACTTATAAATAATTCTTTCATAGAGTTAATCTCAATATTTCTCTTATTTACGAAAAATAGTATTATGGCTATTATAGTGCATAAAAATATTTTATTTAAATATGAAATTACATAAATATCAAGCATATATTTCTTCATATAAATAACATATTTTATCTTATCCATACATTCTTGAAAAAATTTACTCCAATAATCAAAATCAGACCATTTGTTTGGAAGAATATCCACTGGAATAGATATTTTGTATCTTGTTATACAAAAGAATGCAGTTATCCATACTATTATCATCATAATACTAAATATGAACAATACTGGTCTATCTTTAATTTCAATAGCTTTTTTTAAAGCACTCCATACTATAATCAACAATATTATCAATGGAAACATACTTGTACACATTTTTCCTAAGTTATAATAAACTGTAGAATTAACGCCATATTCTTTTACACCATATCTCTCACTTATAAGCTTTATATTTTTTATACCATCATTGCTTATATCCATAAGTAATCCTTGAATTTTATCTTTTGAATCACTTTCTGCCTTCATTATTATAGTATCTTCCATTGCTCTATGGATGCCTCTAATAATAAATTCTCCACTATCATAAATAATTGTATTACCTATGACGTCATTGCTACCAAAAAGCTTGTATGCTGTTTCTTCATCAATTAAGCACCCTTTTATATCATCTTCAAATAATATAGGTCCTTCTGCCACAAGAGAAGACTGCCCACAAATAAATATTATGTTACTTTCTACCCTTCTATTAAAATTACTATTTAATACTGTTTGCTTTTCTTTTTCATGCCATCCTGTAAATACTAGAGAGTTTCCCTTATCTTTTTCTTCTTTCTGCATTTTATAAATATCAGCAGGAAGATATTCTTCTTCATCAAAATATATGTTAAAAGTATTTTTTACTGAAGCTAATCTATTGGTGTATCCTATAGATAAAACCCAGCATATAATCATAGCCAAAACTAAAGCTATCTTAATTACATGGCTAAATACCCTTTTCATTTATTCTTCCTCCAAACGAACTCTATCGCCTTCTTTTATAGTCTTATTGCTACTAATTATTATTTTCTGACTATTGCTTATAGTACCTTCTTCTAAAGCTGCATAAGTATCATTTTTATCTGCAATAGATACATCAACTCTTATAGCAACTTTTTCTGTTCCTAGTATAGTTTCTTCTTCTCCTACCACTAAGATATAATATTTATCTTGCCCTTCTTGATGCAATGCTTCTAACGGTACACATACTTGATATTTCTTACTCTTACTAGATAAAGTAAGCTTACCTAAGTCACCTATTTCTCCTATACCAACTGGTAGTATCACTGAAATATTATAATTATCACTTTCACTTTTACTTATACTATCTATGGTTATATCTCCTATTTCATTATTGGAACTACCTATTTTCAATACAACTGATTGCCCTTGCTTAGCATATTTTTTTAAATCCTTAGATAATTCCGCTACAAACTTATATCCTGATTCTTTATCTGCTAAATATACTGTACTTCCTCCACTAGTGATATCTCCTACCGTTACTACTACATTAGTTATAATACCTTCCTTCTCTGATACAATCTTTCCTTCTGCTCCTTCAATTTTTTTAAGGCTTTCAAGCTTCTTTTTAAGCTCATCAGTATTAGATGCTTCCTTAATATCTTCTAAAGTTCTCTTTTCTGCTAAAAGATTGTTACTTTTATCATTCGTAGCTTGATCATAAGCCGATTTCTTTAAGTTATAATCATATTCAATACTTTCCTTATCTAATGATTGCTTTTCCTGTTCACTGGCATTATTATATTTGTTAACTAAAGCCTCAGCTTCCTTATATGCCGCTAATGCATCTGAAATTATTTTATCTTGCCTAGATACTGCTAAATTATAATCCTCCGTAGCTCTAGATAAATTCTTTTCCTTTTCAGATATTTGACTTTCAATTTGCTGAATCTGTGATTTTAAATCTGTTAAATCTATTTCAAACAATGTATCCCCTGCTTTAATTTCACTACCTGGATATACATTTACATATGAAACCTTTAAATTTTCCACTACAGCAATACCCTCTTCTCTATTTTGAATTATACTTCCATCTACCTCAACTTCATGAGTAATAGTCATTCCTTTTGATGTTTCAACCTTTACAATTGGTATCAATAAAGAATCTGCAAATCTTGATAATATAGTAAGGATAACCATTAGTACTAAAAAGTAGGCTAAAAGCTTCAAGGCTTTTTGCTGTAAGGTTTTATTTGTCTTGCTTTTCCACTGATATTTTATTATTTCTTTTATCTTCATACTATCATTCCTTTACTGCCGTTGCTGCTATTCCCTGCTCTAGATGACTTTGACCAGCAAAAAATACTATTATTGCTGTTATTAATGTTACAGCAGATGCTGCAAATGCTACATCTGCACTTTCCAGACCAATACTAGGTAGATATAATGATAAAGGCCAAAGGCTCTTATCCTTTAAAAATGTTAATGGCTGTTCAATTAAGTTCCAATACTCTAAAAATCCAAGTATCATTGCTGACATAATTCCAGGCTTTCCAAGAGGTATTCCAATCTTGATAAAAATTTTAAACTCGCTAGCCCCATCTAGTCTTGCACATTCTATAATGCTTTCTGGAATACTTATAAAAAATCTATACATTATGAATACAGGAAATGTAGAAAAAACTGCTGGTAACACTATACTCATTGCTGTATTTATAAGTTTAATCTTATCAAGCACTAAATATGTGGAAAGCATTGTTACTTGGAAAGGCATAAGCATCAGCACTATATATAAAGTAAATAGCAGTTTTTTATATGGAAATTCATATCGTGCAAATCCCCAGGCTGCTGTTACTGATACTACTAACTGTCCAATTAAAATACTTACTGTCATACCTACAGAATTCCAAAACATCACAAAAAACTTTGGTGTATCTAGTAAAAGCTCTACATATGATCTTAAAGTAGCATACTTTGGTAGTACACTCCAAGTAACATATCCGCTCCCATCATTTAATACTGGTCCCAAATACTCTTTGATTTCTGCAGCTCCCATAATAGATCCTGAAAGTAGAAATACTATAGGAAAACACATTATCATTGCTAAAATAAATAAAAGTAAAGTTATTATTTTCTTTTTCATATTATCTACCTTTCTTTAATTTTCTCTTTCCCATACTTTTTGTAATAATGCTATTAGAATATATATCACTATAGCCATAATCACTGAACCTGCTGACATTTTGCCAAAGGATAAATCTCTAAACCAATTATTAAATAAATGCTGCAATACATACATACTTTTATCAGGATAATCTCCACCAATAAGATAAGCTTCTCTAAATACCTTAAAGGAATTTAAAAGAGATAGCACTGCTACTGTATATAATGTAGTCTTCAAATTAGGAAGAGTTATTTGTGTAAAACATTTCCATTCACTGGCCCCATCAACTCTAGCAGCTTCATATACACTTTCAGGTATACAGCTTAAACCAGCTAGCCATAAAACAATATTATAACCAAGATTTTTCCATATATAACTAAAAACTAATATCCAAAAGGCAAATTTAGTGTTCATCCAGTCAAATCCATGACCCCCTACTTTAACTAACCATGAACTTAATGCCCCATTTTCATGAAAAATTATTTTCCATATCAATACTATGGAAGCTATAGGCACAGCCATTGGTATTAAAAAAGCTGTCTTTATTATATAAGCATTTCTTACAAACCTCTGCATTAATACTGCTATAATAAGAGAAATTATCAGTAATAATGGAATGCATATAAAAACAAACTTTATGGTGTTTGTTGCTGCTAACTTAAAAGCTGCATTTTTAAATACCTCCATATAATTTTTAAAAAATACAAATTCTCTAGTTATTGGACTTTGAAAAGATCTTATGACCACATCTGCAAATGGAATTAAAATAAATATACTTACCCCAATTAAGCTTGGAAGGATAAAAAAACACCCTTCCATTTCATATTTTTTTCTTTTCCTTTTCTTTAACTTTTCCATACTATTCCGCCAATATTAAATCAATATTATCGCCTATATTCTTAACAACTTCATCTAATGTCGCATTTCCATTTGCATATTTATCAAAGGCTTTTGCCACTTCCTCTAAAACAATAGTATTAACTGTAACTGGCGACTTTAAACTTTCTATTTCAGCTTTAAAGTTGTTAAAATATTCTTTCGTTGGCCAATACACTTTTAATTCCACTGTTGTTCCATTTTCATTTGAAAATCCCCATGTACCAATAGATTGATCTTCACTATAACCTTCTCCATTTTCTCCAACAAATTCATCGGCATATGGATATTCTGAAATTTTATCAAAAGCTGCTTTATTAATAGGTAAACCATCATAAGATTCTTTACTTTGACTTTCTTCACTTAATAAATAAGAAATAAACTTCTTAGCCATTTTCTTATTATCACTTTTAGCATTAATACCCATTAAGTTTTTTGGAACAAATACTCCTGATGTTTGTCCATTAATTAAAGCATAAGATATATCTTGATTCCCTTTACTTAAAGAATACATATACTCTATAAAATCTCTTCCACTAATAACCCCTACTGCAAGCTTTTTAGACGATTCATTCATAATACTCATCGGATTTAAATAATTATCTAAATAATAAATCCCTATATCTTCACCATATTCATCTATATAAGACTGCATACTTTCCTTATATTCTTCATATTGAGCTTCATCATAAGTAGCTAAATATGCATCATATATATTTTTTGTTTCCTCTAAAAATTCTTTTATATTATCTTCATTTATTGTATTATCCTCATTTAACCAAGTACTACCATTAGCATAGTAAAGCATACTGACTAACATTGATGGAGTATACATTTCAACATATTTATCATCATTGGCTTTACCAGAGTTTTCTGCTGATTTAACTAATGCTGCACTTAATGTCTGTAAATCAGTAACTGAACTTACATATTCAGTTTTTCCTACCACTACTGGAATTGTAATCTTTGTTGGAATTGAATATACTTTTCCATTTTTATCTGTATATGCATCTATTATATTTTCAAATAATAAGTCATTCTTTGTATAATCTGCTATAACATCACTTATATCTTCTAATAATCCTTGTTCAAAATATGCTTCTGACATACCATCAAGTAATATTATATCTGGACCCTTACCTGCCATTATCTCAGTATTTAAAGTTCTTAAAGCATCTGATTCTGTAACAGCATCCTCACCTGAAGTACCAATTTCAAGCTTAATATATATATCTGGATTAGCTTTTTGATATAGCACTATATTTTGTCTTATCTGATAATTTTCATATAATGAATAAACTGTTATTTGATTCTCTGGAACCTTTGGTGTATCAGCTGAATAAGTAAACCTTATGATACTTGTACCAACTTCATAGCTGTTATAATCTTGTCCACAAGCCAAGAAAGTATTATCTTTGCCTACTACAAACGTACTAATATACATATTGTCATCACCTATGGAGCTTAATGACCCTTCTATGATTTGCTCTACTTCCTTTTCACCTAATTTATACTTATAAAGCCCTGTGGTACTAGTATAATATATAGTTTTATCATCATCAGAAAATATATTTGAAATACCATAGAAATTTGAGTTATTTTCATATAATACTTCACTTTCTAAAGGTTTAATATTTCCTAGTTCTTTACCACTTTCTAAACTATATTCCTTTACAGAATTACCTCCAACAATAACTAAAGAATCTCCTACAGTAGTAAAATCACTAATATATGAATCATCTAAAACAAATTCATTTTTTATCTCACCACTAGCTGGATCTAATTGATATATCATTCCATTATCATTGGAGAATACAATGTCTCCATTCTTAGCAAACTTAAATGTATAATAATATCTACTATAAGACATATCCTCATCTTCTGCTGTATTTTGAGAAATTTCATCTAAAGAAATATCATGTATACTCCCTTCATCATCTATAAATGCATATTTGTATTCTGGTTCAAAATACTTATCATCTGTAGCATCTTCTGCATTGTCATCCACTGATTCCTCTTTTAAATTTTCATCTTCTTCAGATTTCATATAATCATAAAAATAATATGAAATAAAAATATTTCCATCTTTTGACAAAATAGCATTATTTACTGATAGCATGCTATTTTCCGAATCACCCTGTGGTAAATTTATCTCTTTTCTATTCCAGTTTTGACATTCATCGTCTGATATATAAAGTTCAATTTCTTTTTCCCCATACGCTAACATTCCTATAGTACCATCTGAAAGAACTCTTAAGTCTCTTACATCATAAATTCCTTCTGGTGCATCATAGAATTCTTCTATGTATCTTCCCATTTCTGCTGCTGATCCTACTTTAGTACAGCCAAACATGCTTAAGGCAAATACACTGCTTAAAGCTACTAAACCATATTTATTATTTACTTTTCCCATAAACTACCTCCAAATGTTAATAATACTCTGATTTTATCATAATATTTTATAAAAATATACATTAATGTATTTTTTTTGATTTTATTCATATTTTTATAATATTAGTTTGAATATTGATTATTTATATATCATTATAGCTTTGTTACAATTTAATAAAAAAACTTCCAGTAGCTAAAACTACTGGAAGTTTTTTTATATTATTTTATCTTCTTTTAATAATTTATATAACGTAGGAATCACATTAAATTCATTAATTAATGATTTTACTTCCTCTAAAGATTTCTCTTGTTTTTCTTGTGATATATTGGCTTTTGATGCTCTTATTAAAATATTTTTAGGAGAATGTGCAATATTAATAAACTCTAATAATTGAGTTTTATACCCAGCACATTCCAAAAGATTTGCTCTTACACTATCAGTCATTAATGCAGCAATTCTTTCTTTTACTATGCCGTATTTAGTTAATATTGAAAAATTATCACTTTTCATTTGAGCATTAAATTCATGCTGACAACAAGGAACTGAGAAAATCATTTTTGCATTCCACTTTATTGCATTATATAAAGCATAATCTGTGGCTGTATCACAGGCATGAAGTGTAATAACCATATCTACATTATTATTATACTTATATCCATTAATATCACCTAGTTCAAAACTTAAATTTTTATATCCATAATTTTTAGCAATATCGTTACATTTTTTTATTACATCTTCTTTTAAGTCTAAACCAATCATTTTTACATCAATTTTCTTAATTTCTACGAAATAGTAATATAAAACAAATGTTAAATATGATTTTCCACAACCAAAATCTAATATTGTAAGTTCCTTATAATCATTCTTCTTTATCTCATCGTCAATTATCTCTATAAATCTATTTATTTGCTTATACTTGTCGTATTTAGAATTTATCACTTTTCCTTCTTTAGTAAATACACCTAAGTCTATTAACGGTTCTATTATCATTCCTTCTTTAAGTATATAATTCTTTTCTTTATTATGTCCCTTTTTAGCAAATTTTTCGTTATTTCCATCTTTCTTGCTACAATGTACCTTTCCTTTTTTAGAAATCTTCACATCATATGTAGTTACATTTGACCAAGCTGTGAATTGTTTGTAATTTCCTGATGTATATTCTAATACCACAGATTTAATTTCCTCCAATGATATATTTTTGTGAAATACCTGTTTATCTGTAAACTTTTCTATTTGATAATATTTTTTAGTTTTAATTTCCTTTAAAAGAATATTTATCTTATTATATTTTACATCTTTATTAACCTTGTTACTTATAACTAATTTTATTATTTCTTCACTAAATATATCATTAATTGTTCTTTTTAACTCTTCCATAAATTTTAATTCACCTTTTTCTTTTTATAATTATGTTAAAAAAGTTATTGCTAATCACAACAACTATATTACTGCTAATACCAAAAACTTTATATTGTCTTCATTATCATTTGTTAATTTAAAATTTTGTTCATATTATTACTTTCGTAACTTATTCCATAAATGTTTATAAAATATATGCAAATTATGTAAAAGAAAAATACTTTAATTAATATAATTAGAGTTTTTTCTTTTACACTTAATCATAAACTAATTAAATTATTATTTTAATTCTTTAATAATTGCATTTTCTATATTTGAAACAACTTTATTTTCATCAAATTTTTCTACTGATGATATACACACTTCTTGTGAAGGCAATTCTATTTTGTTGTTTATTATATTATTTATTATTTCTGCAACCTTAAAATAATCATTTTTATCAACAAGCCACCCATTAACTCCATCTTGAACTATATCTTTAGGTCCCCCAGATTTAGTTGATATAACTGGTATACCTCTTGATAAAGCTTCTGCTAGAACCATAGAAAATCCCTCTGTATTTGAAGTTGAAATACATATACTAGCTTCATCTATATCTTTCCACGGTTCTTCTTTCCACCCACTCCAACTTATATTTTCATTTATTCTTAATATTTTAGCAACATTTTCTAATACCTTTCTTTTACTACCATCACCAATTATATTAGCTTTCCATTTTCCTCTTATCTTATTTAAAGCATGCATAAGCATAAATAAATTTTTTTCTTCTTCAAGCCTTCCAACACTTAAAATTTTAAAAATACCATCCTGCGGTCTTTTTATAATATTTTCCTTATTTATACTAATTGGATTATTAACTAAATATATATTTTTTTCCTTATCATAGCTTCTTATTCCATCACCAACTGCCGAACTTATCGCCAAATGCGCCTTAGCATAGCTTATTAAAAATGGATCTTTATAAATATTTATATCTCCATGGATCCAAGATAAAATTGGTATGACTTTATCTGTTTTTTCCCAATTAATACCTAAACTACATATATAGCTTTGAAATGGTATATGAGCTGCAATACATATATCTGGTAATCCTATTTTCTCCATAAGTTGTTTATAGCTTTCTCCTAAATATTCATACGAATCATTTTTCATTTCATTTCCATAATAATAAACTTCACCTAAGGAATCTATCCATTTTAAGTAAGGAGGAACATATGCTATAATCACCCTTACCCTATGACCTTTTTTCTTAAGATTTTCATATACTTTTGTAGTAACAGTTTCTACTCCACCTCGTCCTCCAACATAGTATAATGCTATATCTATTAACATCTTTTTTCACCTAACTTCTTTATCTTACACGTGTAAAACCATAAAATTTATAATAAGTTTTTATTATCACTTCTTCAATTTTATTTATAACTACTTGTTCATCAAACTTCTGTATTGAATCAATACAAACTTCTGCCTTTGGCAAAATATATTTACCATCTTGAATTTTAGATAATATTTCTGCTAATCTAATATAATCACCTACTTGGTATAACCATCCATTAACGCCTTCAACCACCATATCTTCGGGACCACCACATTTAGTAGTAACCACTGGAATCCCTCTAGCTAATGATTCAGCTGTAGTCATTGAAAAACCTTCATATAATGATGAAATTACTGTAACAGATGCTTCCTTAACAGTATCCCAAGGATTTTCATGCCATCCAGTCCACTGAATATTTTCATTGATATTCTTTTCTTCTGCCAAAGTTCTTAAAGTAGAATAATGTCCCCCATCACCAACTACTATAAGCCTCCATGGCTTTTTTAAAATTGCTAAAGCATTAATTAAAGTCTCAATATCCTTTTCTGGACTCAACCTTCCTAATGATAATATGGTCAGTATTTCTTTAGGTCTATTTATAACATCTAAATTCTTAATCTGTACTGGATTTCCCACAACATATATATTTTCTCTATCTAAAGCTAATGCTAAATCATCACCTAACTTATTACATAATGCCATATGTGAATTACTAAAGCTTAAAAGTTCTCGACCTCCATAGGCACTTACAGGTCCATGCAACCAAGAAATTTGCGGAATTACATTATAATTTTTCCCGTTTAAGGCAACATTACAAATATAACTCAAACTGGTGGATTGAGTTGCAATAACTATATCTGGCCTTCCCTTTTCTTCAATAGCCTGTCTATATTTCATTGCATATTGATGTAATCCTGAATTTATCATAGAAAAAGGAATATCTTCACCATAATAATATATTTCGTCAAAATTTCTTTCCCACTCAATATATTCCGGCCTATATGCTTGAAATACTCTAACTCTATGCCCTTTCTTAACTAATCCATTATATACTTTTGATATAACATTTTCTAATCCGCCTCTGCCTACGGCATAAACAAGAACTATATCAATTAGCATATATGCTCTCTCCTTATTAATTTTATAATTATTATCTGACAATTTAATATATGATTTGCAACTAAATTTTGTCCTCAATTTTACATACTTTATGTCATTTTATTTTTTTATATTATTTTTTCACTTATTATTTTAAAATATCTACTTTATACTTATATAAATATAAATTTTTCATATCCATTTCCATTTTTATACAATTTATGTTATGATAATTATATTACTTTTCATAAATGAAAGGAGTATTATATGAGTTGTTGGACCGTACTAGAAATTAATCCTACAAAAGATTTAAGGGAAATAAAAAAAGCATATTCAAGATTAATAAAATGCTATAACCTTGAAAAAGATACTAATGAATATACAATACTGACAAATGCTTATGTAAAAGCAATGTCACTGGTAAATACTTCAGTAAAAGATATGTCTAAATGCTTATCTAACAATTCAATTGATTATACTTATGAAAATATCAAAAGCTATTGTGATGACTCATTAGATAATAAAAATTACATATCTGATTTTAATTATAATCTTAACTATATATACACCAATCCAGTCTTAAGATTCAATATTGATAGCTGGATAGAATTATTAAAATCTTATATGTTTATCAATAAAGAAATACTAAATGTTTTAGAAAATGATTTAATAAATTATATTTTTATTCATAGATATATACCTCATGAAATATTTTTGCTTTTTGATAAATATTTAAAATTTAATGAAAGAGAAGCTGAGCTATATAAAAAATATCCTAAAAATACCATTGATTATCTACTACAAGAAATAAATCATCCTCTTAATTTAAGCTATAACTATCTTTCAACCATCAGCAAAGATAAAATAGAAGAATATCTTGAACTCCGAGAAAAAGCATTTATTTATATTAGTGATAAGAATGTTATTGAATATCTTAGTAAGGCCTATACTATCTACTCTTATGATTTGGATTTATTAAGACTTCTTGGTGCCTATTACCTTAATAAAAATGACACCATAAGCGCCTTAAGATATTTTAGAGAGGCTTTAGAAATAAATAGCTCTGATATGTACTGCTTAGCGAGTTTTGGGCATCTTTTAGTAAAAACAAAACAATATACTAAAGCAATTCTTTGCCTTGAAAAATACACTTCAAAATTAAAAAATAATCTTGATATTGATGCATTAACTGATTTAGCTTTAAGCTATTATTATTCTTATGAATATATTAAAGCTTTAGATTTATTCCAATTATTAAATAAGTTAACCCCCCTAAATGCATCTATTAAAAAATATATTAATGCTATCAAAGAAAAAATAAAAAATCCACCTAATGATAAAATCACTTCAGCACCAATGTATAAAAGATTTATTACTACAAAAGAAACTCTACTTATTAATAAATTAAATGAAATTTATACTAACTTCCAACTAAGAATAGATATTAATAACTGGAAAGACTTATTAAGTTATCAGATATTCTCTTTAGAAAACCTTTCTTTTTATATTGAACAAATAATCATTGAATATCTAACAACTCATAAGTTCATTCCTAACGAAGTATTTATCTTATTCTCTAATCACTTTAAATGGCTAGATAGAAAAAAAGAGCTTTTTCACTTATATACTAACCTAAATATAGACATTCTTTTCAAAAACTTATATGAACTACATCCATTATCATATAGCCATTTAAAAAATATTAATGCTGAAAATTTAGATAAGTACCTTAAATTAAGAAGTCTTGCATTATACTCGTTAGATAATAATATAAATGAAACTCTTAATTATTTATCTGAAGCATATAAAATTTATGATAATGATTATGAGCTTTTTAGAATATATGGTGATTATTTTTTATCCTTAAAAAAATATGATAAAGCAGCAAAATACTTTACTAAGTCTCTTTCCTTAAATGATTTAAATTATTACTGTATGTATAGACTTGGTCTTATTTTTTCTCAAAGGCATGAATATGATAAAGCTCTTATCTATCTAGAAAAGCTTTCTTTAATAAAAAAGGATGTGTATTTTATTCACTCAGAAAAATTCTTAATGGAAATTGCTTTATGCTATTACTATACTAATAATCTACTTCTTGCCAAGAAGTATTTTAAAAAACTAAGTCTTATTAATAATAGCCTTCATTTTATAGATATTTATTTAAAAAATATAAACTATAGATTAAACGGAGTTAATAAAAAAGAAATTCATATCTCTGTTATTTCTAATCCTAATTATAATGATGAGAATATCATCTTAAAATTATTTAAAAACTCCAAGCGAAAAATCTCTCTATTATTTACTTAATAAAAATAAGATATAGCATTACTATATCTTATTTTTATCCTCTTCAATTTTGCAATGCTCACAACATATTGCTTTTTCACATTCTAAAGTATTTCCACTAAGGATTACCTTACTTCTTGCTAAAGTCCTGCAAGTGTTTTTCATATGGTAGTTTTTACCATTAGGTGTCCAATAGACTATAATTTCTTTTTCTTCTGGAAATTCAATACTTTCATTGCTTTCAACTATCTCTTCTACCTTTTCATCAGCTTCTATTTTTGCTAATGGTGCTTCATTTATTACTTGTTCAGTTTTAATATTATTTTCATCTTTTTTAATATGAATTTGCTCTTTTTCATTAACCATTTTCTTTTTATTTTCATCTTTGAAAATTCCTAATGGCAAATTAGTCACTATAGTTATAACTGTATCTCTATGAAAAATATCTTTATTATATAAAAATAAAATTAATATTAAAACTACTATTAACGAAAGCATCATAATCATTTTCCAAGTACCTTTCCTCTCCTTATATTTGCTATTAACTCTTAACATAATAAATATTGCCATTATTCATTATATTGCATTTATTAAAAATTTAAATAGGTTTATAAAAAAAACTTATGTAATTAAACCCATCTCTTATTTTAATAGCTTCTAAAAAAAGATTAAAGGAACTCCCTTAGAGTTCCTTATCATCAATATCCTATTGTTCAGCAAATTGACTGTTATATAGTTCTTCATAGAAACCACCTTTAGCCATAAGTTCCTGATGATTTCCTTGTTCAATTATATTACCATCTTTTATTACAAGGATTAAATCAGCACTTTTTATAGTTGAAAGCCTATGAGCTATAACAAAGCTTGTTCTTCCCTTCATTACATTTTGCATAGCTTGCTGTAACATAAGCTCAAGTCTTGTATCTACAGAACTAGTTGCTTCATCTAATATTAAAATAGCTGGATCTGATAGTATTGCTCTTGCAATGGTAAGAAGCTGCTTTTCTCCCTGTGATATATTAGATGCCTCCTCATTTAATACCATATCATAGCCTTCTGGCAATGTCTTAATAAAATGATGTACATTAGCAATCTTTGCTGCTAATATAACATCTTCCTTACTGGCATTAAAGTTCCCATACTTTATATTTTCTTCAATAGTACCATTAAATAACCAAGTATCCTGTAGTACCATTCCAAAAAGACTACGTAAATCTTCACGCTTCATATCTCGAGTATCTACTCCATCAATCTTTATTGAGCCACCTTTTAGCTCATAAAATCTCATTAATAAGTTGATTAACGTAGTTTTTCCAGCACCAGTTGGTCCAACTATAGCCACCATTTGTCCTGCTTTAATTTCTGCATTTAAATCATGAATTAATATTTTATCATCATTATAACCAAATTTTACATGTTCAAAACTTACATCTCCTCTTGGATTATCTAGTTTGACACTTTGCTCTTTATCTGGAATTTGCTCTTCTTCATTTAAGATTTCAAACACTCTATCTACCGCTGCAAAAGCTGACTGTATTGCTGATGATAATTGAGTTACTTGTGATAATGGCTGATTTATTTGCCAAATATATCTTATAAAAGCCTGTAAATTCCCTACAGTAATTCTACCAGCTACTGCTGTAATTGCTCCTATAATTCCAATGGCAGCAATTCCAAGATAACTTACTAGTGATACTAAAGGCCCCATTGTACTGGAAATAAATTGAGCTTTAAAACCTGAAGCTTGTAATTTACTATTTATTTCAACAAATTCATTTATGGCACTTTCTTCTTTACCATATAGCTTTATCTCATTGAAACCTGTGAACATCTCCTGTACAGTTCCATTTAGCTTTCCTAAAGCATCTTGCTGTGCTTTAAAATAGCCTTGTGATTTACTTACCACAATTTTTGATACAAGAAAGCTTAATGGTATTATTAGTGTTGCCACAAAAGCCATTTTTACATTTATTCTAAACATCATAATCAAAGCTAATAAAACTGCTAAAATAGAATTAATTATCTGACTTAAACTTTGCTGCAAAGCATTTGATATAGTATCAATATCATTAGTAATCCTGCTTAATACATCACCATAGCTGTTTCCATCAAAATAACTTACTGGCAATCTTTTAATCTTATCCTGTATGGCTCCTCTTAAGTCTCTCATACTATTTTGTATAGAGTTAGTTAATAAAAAACTTGCCCCATAAGTTGATAATACATTACCTAAATATATACATACAAGAATCACCAATACCTTTAGTATATATTTAAAATTTACACTAGCGCCTTCAACACCTCTGATTATATCAAGAGAATCATTGGTAAGTTGAGTTATTATAAAACCTTCCACCATAGGAGCAAGAGCTGTAAATACAGCTGCTGAAATAATAAGTATTATGGCAAAAATAAACCCTTTCTTATAATTTTTTACAAAGGGGGCTATTTTTCTAATTGTATCTTTTATCTTATTCATTATGCAAGTTCCTCCTCTGTAAGTTGTGATAATGCTATTTCATGATATACGTTGCAAGTACTTAACAATTCTTTATGCTTACCAACGCCTACAACTTTTCCTTCATCTAATACAATTATCTTATCTGCATCCATGATTGATCCTATTCTTTGCGCTACTATTAAAACAATTGCATCTTTAGTTTCTTTTTTCAAAGCCTTTCTAAGAATAGCATCTGTCTTAAAGTCTAGGGCTGAAAAACTATCATCAAATATATATATTTCTGATTTTCTTACTAAAGCTCTAGCTATTGATAATCTTTGCTTTTGCCCTCCTGATACATTAGAGCCTCCTTCACTTATAGGTTCATCAAAGCCCTTTTCTTTAGTAGTAATAAAATCATAAGCTTGTGCAATTTTTGCACTATTTTCAACTTCATCATGAGTAGCATGAGGTTTGCCAAATTTTATGTTACTTTTTATAGTACCGGTAAATAATAAATTCTTTTGTCTTATAAAGCCTATTTTCTTTCTTAGTGCTTTTAAATTAAACTTTCTCACATCTATACCATCAATTCTTATACTTCCTTCTGTTACATCATAAAATCTTGGTATAAGATTAATAAGTGTTGACTTTCCACTACCTGTACTACCAATAAAAGCAATGGTTTCTCCTTTTTTAGCACTAAATGAAACATTTTTAATTACTGGTTCTTCTCCATCTGGATAAACAAATGTAACATTTTCAAATTCTAATGTTCCTTCATTATTTGTTTCAGTAATTCCTTGTTCTGGATTTTTAATCATAGGCTCTGCATCTAATATTTCCTGTATTCTTTCTGCTGAAACTTGTGCTTTAGGATACATAACAAAAACATTAGAAAATAACATTAAAGAGAACATTGCATGAAATAAATATTCTATAAATGCAACTAATTGCCCAACTTGCAATGAGCCAATATTTATCATCTTGCTAGCCATCCAGAATATAGCTATTATAGCTAAGTTTAATAATAAAAAGAAAGTAGGTTGAGCCACTGACATAAGTTTAAATAGCTTTTTTGAAATGAAAGCATATGCATTATTAACTTTTTTAAATCTCTTTCTTTCATAATCATCATTACCAAAAGCTCTAATAACCCTAATTCCTGTTAAATTCTCTCTAGATATTCTATTAAGCTTATCTAAATTATTTTGTTGTGTTTGAGACCATGGATGGGATGTTTTAGCAATTAAATATACGCCTAAAACAATAAGTGGTAAGGTAACTGATAAGATAGCAGATAATCTCACACTTGTTGATAAAATTAAAAATACGCTTATGATAAACATAATAGGACATATCATTGCCATTCTCAAAATAGTATTAGTAAATTGCATAACTTGAAAGGCATCATTGGTAGTTCTAGTTATCATTGATGATATACCAAATCTATCGTATTCACTATGAGAAAATTCTTGAGACTTTTTAAAGATATCATTTCTTATATCTCTAACAACGCTGGTGGAAATCTTCGCTGAAGTAAATCCTAAAAGTATTGACCCCATAACACCTAGCACAGATATAATAACAATAACAGTTCCCATTTTCTTTATATAGCTTATATCATTATAAGCTATACCTTTATCTATGACTGTAGCCATTATTGTAGGTATACCTAACTCAACTAAAGCAAATCCTAATACACCAATTATATTTAATAAAACTAAACCTTTATATCTGTTTAAATACTTTAATATTAATTTCATTTATTCATCTCCTCTTCATTATTATTCCATTAGTCTTTAGTATCATATCTACTTATTTATTTTGTGTCAATAATTAAATTTTATCTATATCCATCAAAAGAGAAATATATAAAACCATGCTATATACAAAATTACTATAAAAATCTATATTGGCACTTACACCTTTACATATATATTTAAAAGGGTCTGTTCATAGTGCGACAGCCCCTTCTACTTACCTTTTCCTATGTCTTACTAATAATACTATTATTAATATAATAATTATCACAGCACATAATATAATTAAACCCATATTAATTACATTAGGTGCAAAAAATGATAACCTCACTTCTGTATTTGTATTTAAATCCTGCAGAGTATAACTCCACTTGTTTGTATAATCATCAATTTTTGTTGTTGCATTACTTTCTGTAATCTTAAAAGGTATGGAAAGTGTTAAATCATATGGTATTTGTGCCACATAATTTTTGATGGTATTTGTTACATTTCCAATTAAAAAACTAGTTACATTACCATACAAATATTTTTGTATTTCTGGTGTAATATAGTTATTTATATTATTACTTACTTCATTTTCAATATTAGCATCTATCTCTAATAATAAATCTTTAGTAAGACCTATATTAATTGTATATTTATCCTTTAAAACTCCTTTTTCTCTTTTCACATCGTACTTAATAATATTGCCATAATCATATGACAAATTGCTTATATTTAAAGCATTAGATTTTAATAAATCCTTTATATTTATTTTGGAAGTTGTAATTGTAACCTCTTCAATAGTATTATTATCTTGTGAATACACATTAACTTCTGTCTCTGTACCTAATACCTGCTGTAGCAATCCATCTCCTACCACATTTTTTATACTTTCATCATAAACTAATCTAAATACTGTATTGCTGCTTCCATCTTTATTTACTTTTACATTTGTACTTACTTCCATTGTTCCACAACTTACTAAAAATATCATTAATAAACTTATAATAATACTCATAACCACTTTTTTTAATTTGTAATACATTGTACTTCCCCCTATGCATATTACTATAATAAAAAAACTTCATAATTTATATTTTAAACTAGCTATAATAAAAATATGATATAATCAATATTATTTATATAAAATTAAACTTGGTCTTATGTCAATAAAACCTATATGGTGTTAATATAAAGTAATGGACATATTAAAATAAATCTTTTAATAAAATTAAATCTACAAGAAAGCTAAAAAATACTTTAAAAAAAGATGTAAGTGTCTTCTTACATCCTTATATTACATTTATTAAAACAACTTTTTTTTCTTTCAATGATTTTTTTACATCAATAATTCTTTGATTTTCTGAACCTCTATATTTTAAGCTTAAATTTTTCATTTCAGCCTTAAATGGACCATCTATTAAAACATCAACTTGTTCTAATATTTCCTTTCTTTTTGGATTACTTATTATCTCTTCATAAGTATATCCTGACCAAAGCCATATTTCCTTATTAGTTTCTTCTTTTATTCTAGTTAAAAGTTTTAATAAAGAATCATCCATTAACTGCTGCATAGGCTCTCCACCTAAAATACTTACCCCATGAACATTGGGACTTTTTACATAAGAAACGAATTGTTCTTCCACTTCTTCAGTCCAAAATTCTCCATACTCAAAGCTTTGCTGATCTTTATTAAAGCACTGAGGACAATTATGTGTACATCCACTTACAAATAAAGTAGTACGCACCTTGGGCCCATTTGTGACGTCGAACTTCCTAATTTGTGCATATTTCATTTTAGAATTCCCCTTAATTTTTACTTTCATATGTTAATTTTATTGTTAATCATATTATACTACTAATTATATAAATATGCTAAATTCATAATTTATACTTATTATAAGTAAAAATATGATATACTTAATACTATTAATATTATTTATATAAATTTAACAAAAGAGGCGGTATTATTTAATGAAAAATTTAAAAATCTATTTTACATCTGACCTTCATGGATATGTTTATCCAACTGATTATGTAGAAAGAAATGAAAAAAATATTGGTTTGCTTAATATAATTAATCATTTCAATAAAGATGGAAATACATTAATAATTGATGGTGGAGACACTATTCAAGGTTCACCTTTTACAAATTACTTAAGTAATTCAAAATTTGATGTGCATCCATTAGCAACTATTATGAATGCTGGAGGATATGATTTTATAACTCTTGGTAATCATGACTTTAACTATGGAAAGGAATATTTAAAGAAGTACTTAAATAATTTAAATGCTACTTGTCTTTGTGCTAATGTTGTAGATAAAACTAATGAATTACCTATTTTCCCTTACAAGATAAAAACAATGGAAAATGGATTAAAAGTAGGTATAATTGGATTTACTACTGACTTTATAAACAGATGGGAGCGTCCTGAAAATATAAAAGATATAGATATCACTGATACTTTTGACTCAGTAAAGAAATATTATGAAACTGTAAAAGAACAATGTGATATCCTTGTAGGTGTTTACCATGGTGGATTTGAATATGATTTAGAATCTCACAAACAATTAAGCACTACAAAAGAAAATATTGCTTATAAAATATGTAAGGAATTTGATTTTGATATACTTCTTACAGGTCATCAGCACCTTCCTATAGCTAATAAAAATCTTCATGGAACTCACATAGTTCAAACTCCACATAATGGAAGTAAATTCTTAGAATTAAATCTTACTATAAATGATGATTGCAAAGTTGAAATAAATTCATCATTAAAAGATTTAGAATTAAATCCTAATAAGGAAATGTATGATAAATTCTTACCATTAGAAGATAAGGTTCAAGAATGGTTAGATACTCCTGTTGGTGTTTTAGATACTAAACTTCAGCCTACAACTCATTTAGATATGGCTTTAAATGGTTCAAATTTAGCTAACTTTATAAATCAAATTCAACTTGAAAGTAGCAATGCAGATATATCTTGTACTACCTTTGCAAATGTAATAAAAGGATTTAGTAAAAATGTTACTGTAAGAGATATTTTATCTACTTATCCATATCCAAATACATTAGCTGTTCTTGAAGTTAATAAAAATATATTAAAATTAGCATTAGAAAGAGCTGCTAGCTACTTTGAAAATAATAATGGAAATGTAACAGTATCTGAAAGATTCTTAAAACCTAAAGTTGAACATTATAATTATGATTACTTCTCAAATATAAACTATACTTTTGACTTAACTAAAGAAGTTGGAAATAGAGTTACTTCTATTAAATTTAATGGTGAAGAATTATCTGAAGATAAAAACTTAACTTTAGTTATGAATAACTATAGAGCTAGTGGTGCTGGTGGTTATGAATGCTATGAAAATTGTAAGGTTGTTAAGGAAATATTAATTGAAATACCTGAAATAATTATTAATTATTTTAAAAACAATCCTAAAGTTGTTGTAGATACAGCTAGATACTACAAAACTATATCTTAACCAAAATACTGTATTAACTCTTAGTATTTTAAAAAGTTAATATTTTAATATAAAACTTTAAACTCCAACAAATATAAAAAAGTTTGGTTGGGGTTTTTATTATGACTTTGGTTAAGCTAAGTCTTTTTATAAATAAAAAGAGAATCGGACGCATCCGATTCCCTTAGGTGTAGTCCGCAGACATTCACCGCTATTCGATATATATATTTTACTATATACATTAGCTGGAACACTTGGTTTAAAGTTATTTAAAATATTTTCAAAATCACTTACAAATTTATTTAGTTCAGTTTTAGTAGTATTAATATTCTTTAAAAGATATACTATAAGAATTATATAATCAACAATTTTATAACTGCTTTTTAGATATCATATAATTCTACATAAGCACTCTAATAACTTTATTTGATAGCATTTTTAAATTATTATTGTTTTTTACATTTATACTCCTAAAAATATAATTTAAAAAAAGGAGGATTTAAGTTCTAATCCCCCTTTTATTATATATTAGTATTAAAAATGATTTTCATACTATATATTTTATTTATCCTAACCTCTAGCAAGTTTAGTTCTTATTTTAGTTGAAATTATTTCTACAACTAATACTAAAATTATTAATCCACAAAGAATAGCACCAACTTCATCCCAATTAAATGCATTCATTGCAAATATTAATGGTGCTCCTATTCCCCCTGCACCAACTAGTCCTAATATAGAAGCATCCTTTATATTTATTTCAAATCTATATATAACTGTAGAAACGAAATTTGTAAATAACTGTGGTAATATTCCATATCTTATTTTTTCAAAAGTACTACATCCTGCAGCATCTAGAGATTCTAATATTTTAGTATCTAAATCTTCTATTGATTCAATAAATAATTTAGCTATCATACCTATAGATATTACTGATACTGTAAGAACCCCTGCAAAAGCACCAGGTCCAGTTACACGAATAAACATTAATCCATAAACAAATGCTGGGAATGTTCTAAGTGCTGCTATAATAAATAATCCTATAACACTTATCCACTTAGGCATTATGTTAGTAGAAGATAAAAATGCTAACGGAACTGCTAATACTGCTCCAATTAAAGTACCTATTAAAGCTATACAAATAGTTTCTAATAATAATGCTGGAACTTCAGTTAATAACATTTCTAAATCAGGATGTAGAATTCCTGATAATACATTTTTAGCAATATCAACTCCATTTGATTTAATTCCATTAAAATTAATTCCCTTTGAAGCCCATACTATTACAATTACTATAAATAATACAGTTAGGGCTTTACTTATCCATGTATTTGGCTGTTTTTCTAATTGTTTTTTTAATGATAATTCCATACTACCCTAACCTTTCTCTTATATATTTACTTCCATTTTCTATAATTAAGACTGTTATAAATAACATAACAAGGATCATACCAACCCTATCATATTCTCTCCAACCAATTTTTTCATTTAATATAAGACCTATACCACCAGCTCCTACATATCCAAGTATCGCAGCAGCTCTTACATTTATCTCCAAACTGTAAAGACAAATGGATAAATATGAAGGCATTATTTGAGGCATTATTGCTCCAACAAAGGCTTTTACTCTTGTCGCACCAACAGCTTCCATAGCTTCGAAAGGTCCCATATCAACAGTTTCAACCTTTTCATATAACATTTTAGTTACTATACCAAAAGTAAATATTGATATTGCAACAGTACCTGCAAAAGTTCCTAATCCAAATATATAAGTTGATATTAAAGCAATAATTAATGTTGGTAATGTTCTTGTAATACTCATTACAACTCTAACTAAATTTAAAATAATTTTAGATTTATTTATATTAACAGAACATAACATAGCAAAAGGAATTGCTATAAAACTTCCTATTAAAGAGCCTAAAACAGATATTTTTATAGTTTCTATAAGTGGTGGAATAACTGTCTTCATATAATCAAAATTAGGTGGAAACATATCTTTTAATATTACAAAAAACTCATTTCCTCTCTTAATTATTGTTTCAAAATTAAACCCAGTTACATCTCCTGCAACTATTAAAGATAAAAATAGTCCAATTATTACAAAAGGTGCAACTGAAGCTTTAGGCTGAACTTCTTTGCCATTGTTCAGAATAATCTTTTCAGGCTTAAATATATTTTTTATTTTTCCTAACATAATTAAGCCCCCATTACTTCATCAGCAGATAATTCACGGCCATATATTTGCTTTAATACTTCACTATCTACTTCTGCAGATGGTCCATCATATACTATTTCTCCTGCCTTTATTCCAATAACTCTATCAGCATATTTTAATGCTAAATCTACATGGTGAATATTAATTAATACTGACATATTTAATTCTTTATTAATCTTTTTGAAGTCATCCATAACTTGCTTTGCAGTTATTGGGTCAAGTGCTGCAACTGGCTCATCAGCAAGAATTATTTCTGGCTTTTGTGCTAATGTTCTAGCTAAAGCAACTCTTTGTTGTTGTCCACCAGAAAGTTGATCAGCTCTAACATAAGCCTTATCTAATATACCAACTTTGTCTAATGCTTCTAAAGCTATAACTTTATCTTCTTTAGAATATAAACCTATTATAGACTTCCATAATGGCATATCTGGCACTCTTGAAGTTAATACATTGTTTACCACTGTAGTTCTAGTTACTAAATTAAAAGATTGGAATACCATTCCTATTTTACGTCTAAATTTTCTTAAATCTTTTCCTGCTAAATCATTTATTTCTTGTCCATTTACAGTTAATGATCCTTCGCTAATGTCATGCATTCTATTAATTGTTCTTAATAATGTAGACTTACCAGCTCCTGATAAACCTATTATTGCTACAAACTCGCCTTGATTTATTTCAAGTGATATATTTTTTAGCGCATGTAATCCATTTGGATAAACCTTATTTACCTTATCAAACTTAATCACAAGTTTCCCTCACATTCTAAATTTATCTTTTTGTAAACTTTTTGTATATTATACTTTTATATACCAAATGAGTTCATGTTAAACATGAACTCATTTTTACAGCTAATAAAATAAAAGATATTTTCTTTTAAAATTATTGCATAGACTTAATTAATTTTTGTGCTTCTCTTTCTGCATCGTAGTCAGAACTATTTCCAATTTCATAACCTTTGTGGCTGTATATTGAAATAATTTTTTGACCTTCTTCTGTATTACCTATGTTAATGAAAGCTTGTTGTATAGCTTCCTTTAATTCTGAAGTCATTGATGCATCCTTAGTAACAGATATTGTATCATTGTAAATACCATCTGTTACACCAATAACATTTGTTTCATCCCATATAGAAGCTGTTCTTCCAAAATTAGAATTCCATTGATCAACATAGTCTAAACGTGCATCAGCATAAGTTACCATTACATCAATTTGACCACTTGCTAATTGAGATAATGATGTTGCATAGTTATCTAAAGCCACTTTACTTTTTAAATCTGTTATTGATATTCCAAAGTTCTCTTGTAACCAAAGGCTTGGATAAATATATCCTGCTGGTGAAGTTGTATTTGATGAAACTCCCCATGTAGCGCCTTGAATATCATCTAGAGTTAACTTTTCTCCGTTGTTAATCTTTGCAGCTAATTTTTGTCCTTTTTCACTTGGACCAGCAATTACTAATGATCTATAGTATTTAACTTTATTGTTTGTATTTTCTGTTGGAGCTGTATTCCAATCTGCTGGATTTTCTGAATCATGGTTTAATCCAAATCTAGTTGCTGTTAATGCAACATCTACACCATCATCATATAATACGTAAGTTCCCCCTGGAATAAATCCTACTTGAGCTGTTCCTGAAGATAATGCTTCACCAACTGCTTCAAAGCTTGTACCAACTTCAATTCTTACTTTTTCAAAATCGTAACCTAATTTTGATAATTCAGCCTTTAACATTTCTGCTAATGGTTTAGTTGCTTTTTGAATCTCTGCTGGATCTCTTGATGGTACAAAGTATACAACTAACTCATCATTATCTGCTGTTTTTGAACCGCATCCAACTAACATTGACATACTTAGTACTAAAACTGAAAGTAATGCTAAAAATCTTTTCATTTATCTTCCCATCCTTAAATATTTTTTCCTTTTTATCATAACATATTTTTCGACACATTTATATATCTTATTTAAAATTTTCTTTATTTTATATACACTTTTTATTAATTAGTATACATTATATTTGCACTTTTATTTCTTAAAATTAAGTACATAACTAAGTAAATAATATTATAAAAACAAAACCTATAGAAATTAAATTTAATACTATAAGTTTTATGTAAAATATTATTTTTTTGTATTACTATAAATCTTCTATTCTATAAACATTTCCTTCTCTAAATGGATAAGCAATATTCATCTCAACATACTTCTCAATTATTTCATCAAAACTTGATTGTGGCATTGATTCAATATGTTCTAATGATGCCTTTAAATACATAACAGGTGCAAATCTAAAATTTCCTTTTACAATATTAACATCACGTACTTTTCCTGCAAATTCATATATATCTTCAAATAAATATCTATGAATATCAATTAATAACCTTTTTGATTTTATTTTTATCTTAATTATAGCATTAATTTAAAAGATAAGTGTTATATTAAAACTTAATTTTATATAACACTTATCTTTTTTACTTATAGATGTAAGACTCTATCTCCAATTTCTGCTGTTCTTCCTTTATTCCAGAAATTAGTTCCAATATATCCACAAGTTCTTCTCATAACTTGCATTTCATTTTCATCACTATTTCCACATGATGGACAATGCCAAGTTAAATCCCCTTTATTTAATTGTATTTCACCTGTATATCCACATTTGTAGCATATATCTGGTTTTGTATTTATTTCAGCATATTGAATATTATGATATATAAAGTTTATTATATCTTCAACTGCTTCAATATTTTTACTCATATCAGGTACTTCTATATATGAAATGCATCCACCTAAAGATATATCATGGAATTGAGATTCAAATTTAAGCTTGCTAAATGCATCTATTTCTTCACATACGTGCACATGATAAGAATTAGTATAATATAACCTATCAGTTACATTTTTAATTTCCCCAAATCTAGCTTTATCTAATCTACAGAATCTATAAATTAAGTTTTCTGCTGGTGTTCCATAAAGACCAAATCCTAAACCAGTTTCCTTCTTCCATTCCATACATTTATCTTCCATATGATTCATTACTTCTAAAGCAAACTTTTCTCCTTCTGGAGTAGTATGGCTTACCCCTAGCATTGCATAAACCATTTCGCATACCCCTACATATCCTAATGATAATGTTGAGTATCCATCTTTTAAGTATTTATCTATTTTTTCACCTTTTCCAAGTCTTGCTATAGCACCATGTTGCCAGTGGATTGGTGATACATCTGAAGAAGTACCAAGTAACATGTTATGTCTAATCATTAAAGCATCCTTACAAAGTTCTAATCTTTGATCTAACATATCCCAAAATAACTCCATATCTTTATCTGCCGTAATAGCAATTTGTGGTAAATTTAGACTTACTACACCCTGGTTAAATCTACCATACCACTTGTAGTTACCATTTTCATCTTTACATGGTGATAAGTGCGATCTACAACCCATTGGTGGGAATGTATTCCCTTCATAATTCTTTCTCATAATTTTTGCTGATTGATAATCAGGTACCAATCTTTTGGCTGTACATTTAGCTGCTAATTTAGTGATATAATCATATTTTCCACCTTCTAAGCAATTATGTTCATCTAATAAATAAACAAGTTTAGGGAATGCTTCTCCTATTTCTTGCCCTCTATAATTTTTCATTCCTTCCAATCTTTGCTTAATCATTTCTTCACAAATTAAAGCCATTTCCTCTTCATAAGGATGACCTTCTTCTATTTCTAAATAAATTGTTGAAAATGGAGCTTGTCCATTTGTTGTTTGTAATGTACTTAATTGGTATCTTATAGTTTGTACACCATCTTTAAGCTCTTTCATTTTCATATCTAAAGCAAGCTTCTTAGCTAACTCTTCATCATTTAAAAGCTCCATATAGTGATTATAAGCTTTATCTTCTGTTACCTTTAAATATTTAGCTAAATGCTTAACTGTTATACTTTGACCACCATATTGGTTACTAGATACTTGTGCTATTATTTGCGTTGTTACAGTACAAGCTGTACCAAATGATTTTGGTGATTCAACTAATTTATCATTAATAACAGTACCATTTTCCAGCATGTCTTCTAGATTTATTAAACAACAGTTAAATATTGGTGATAAAGTGTATAGCGATAGGTAAGACTTTGATATTATCTTCATCTTTTCCCCCGCTCCACACCGTACGTGAGACTTTCGTACTCATACGGCGTTCCATCAATATTATCGAAAACAGTTTATTCAAACCAATTTGATTATGGCATTATCATTATTGGTTCTAGGTTTAACATTTTTCTAAGTTTATTTAAATATGCTTTATTAATTTTTCCTCCAAGATTTTTAATTAGTTTAATGTACCTTTGTATAGTTTCCTTATTAGAGCTATGAACTAATTTGTGTGCATATTCATTTAGCATAACTAAATTTATATATTTGTCACTGCCACCATTTACTTTTGCATCTTTATGGTGAATCTCAAATCCATCACTTAGTGGTAACTCTGTTATAGGACATTTACCATATTGTTCTGTATATAATCCCATAGCGTGTACTGCTACTAATGAGTTAACCCATTTACTATTACAATAGTTTTCTATTAATTGCTCTCCTTCTGAATTATCCCATTTTATAGTTTTATACCAATACTTGACTAAATCCTCTCTAACATATGGACTACTGTTTGGATTTCTTTGTGATAATTTTTTCTGCTTTACAGCCCATATAGGGTATATGACACCACCAAAGTTTGACATAAACGTAAACCCATTATATTCACTATATCGCTCATTAATTAAATTACTAACCTTTTTAGCTTCTTTCATACTAACGTATTTCAAAATCCCATAATATCTTTTAAGTACACTCATTCTAGTGTAATTTCTCAAATACACTTCATTTAAATCCCTGCTTGGATATGTACTTAATCTACAATAATTTTGCCATACAAGAATTTTTGCGTTTAATCGCCCAATAATCTTTGATGAATTATTAGCATCCTTGACTAGTAATTTAAGTGATTCCTTAAACTCTCTACTCATTTCACAAATTTTCTCTTTGCTAACTCTTACTTGTAATATATATTTGGTTTTTGAACTTTTATTCTTTACATTAGTTCTACGCTCCTTATGTTTCCTTTTGGTGTTCACAATTTTTAATTCAAAGCCTAAGAAGTTACTTTTACTTTTCTTCAAATTAACAATTTTTGATTTCTCTTCACTTATTTCTAAGTGTAGCCTTTTCTCTATAAATTGCTTAATTCCATTAAACCATTTTATAGCTTCTTTATAATTCGGAGTAAAAATTTTAAAATCATCAGCATATCTAACTATATATCCTGTTTTAAGTGTCTTCCATTTCTTAAAATATTTTATGTTCCCTTTTACTTTCCGCTTAGGATTATAATTAGGATTTGGAATCTTCTTTTTGTATTGCAATTCTTTAATGAACTCCCCTGGAGCTTTATTGCTATCACAATGTTTCTGAAATTCTTCCCATTGACTTGCTACCCATTGGTCTAATTCATTAAGAACTATATTACTAAGAAGTGGATATAAAACCCCACCCTGTGGTATACCTTTTGTTGGTACAACTCCATCAACAGGTGCTTTAATTATTTTCTTAATTAACATTAAAACTCTTTTGTCTCTTATTCCTATGTTCCATATTTGTTTCATAAGTCTATTACTATGAACATTATCAAAAAAGCCTTTAATATCTATATCTACACAGTATTCACATCTAGCATTTATAACTAGATGATGACAACGAGCAATAACTTCCCCAATTTGTCTAGTGGGTCTGAATCCATAACTATGTTTATAAAATTTCCCCTCACAGTAAGGTTCTAACACTTGTTTTATCATCTGCTGAATAAGTTTATCAATAGAGTTTGGAATACCTAGTAATCGTAGTTTTTCATTCTTTTTCGCAATGAAAACTCTTCTTACCCCTAAGGTTTCATAATTATCTATTAATTTACAAACCATTTGATGTAACTCGTCTGTAGAATGACTTTGTAGTAATTCTGTAAAAGTTATTCCATCTATTCCGGCAGTCTCTGCTCCTGTATTTGATTTCATACACCGTATAGCTATTAACATATTTCTCTTATCCTTTATTATTGACATAAGATTTTTCACATTAATATTTTTAATACTTTTTAAGTATAAATCTTCATATACTTTAGACATACCATAGTAATCAGCTGATTTAAAGAATTGCATTCTTGTCAGATTTTTAGTATATTCGGGCTTCATATATTATCCACCCCTCTTTTTCTTAACTGATCTATACTATTTCTAATTTAATATTTTACCATATTTTGTTTTCTAATATTGACTTAGGGTCTTCGCTCCATTACTTATTATCATAACTTCTTCGCTACTATACCCTTACTGCCACTCTCTTAAAAGAAACTTCGGTAAACCGACCTTATATTCTACCATCACCTCTAACAAAGGCTATTTAGATGTAGAGAGCTTCAAACGTTCCACATTACCTAGCATATGATTGATTTAGGTGTCTCCTATTGCCCTGTAAGCTTGATATCCACCATAAGGATATATGGACTTTCGCCAAGACTATGAACTACTAATCCACACTTACTACCCATTACGCATTTGTAAAGAGTATGTATACCTTTCGGTATACCCGATCTTTAGGACAGTACATTCGAAGATTCGTCAGTTATTTGTGTATATTTGCTTAACATTCTCACCATATCAATCGCCATCCGCACTATGCCTACCTAGTCACCTCTGACTTAGTTTTCCTCACCATTACGTGTTAGGGTAGGTTTCACTCGACTTTACCCAGCTTTACACATATTTATTTGTTAGCTAAACATGCATATGGGAGGTTTCAATGTAACCCCTTCGAACTTTATTGGTGTTCTCATTTGAGTTATCAATAATGCAGTTAGAGTAATTAGTTACTCCTTCAAATCCCCTCAAGTAATTAAGCTACTTGAGTTTCTTGAAAACGTTTCACACAATCCATATCATGCCAATGAATGGTTCCTTCATCATGAGCTTGAACCATATGTGATGGTATTAATCTTCTCCTTGAAATATCCTTCGATACTTCTCCTGCTATTAAATCTCTTTGTGTAGCAGCTATAGAAGCATTCTTATTAGAATTTTCCTTCATAACATCATCATTAGTCTTATTGATTAAGCTTAAGATACTTTCATCAGTTGTATTAGTATTTCTCTTAAACTCTTGTACTGCTCTATATCCTTCATAAGCTTTAGCTGTTACTGATTGTTCATAATGAACTAATCTATCATAGACATAGCTTTCTATCTTATATATAGTTGGGGTTTCATCTTCCTTACTAAAATATTTCTCTGCATCATCAGCTATTATCCCTGCAATATCCGGTAAGTATATACCACTACCATTTTTCATAGATTTACATATAGCTTCTCTTATTTTCGACTTATCGAAATCAACTGTACTACCATCGCGCTTAATTACTTGCATTCAAATCTCCCCCTATTTAGTTCTAATATATATTAATTTTGTTATTAATTAATATGACTATTTATTATAACTCAAAAAACTTTTTTTATCTTTTTTTCCTTTCTTTTTATTTGCTAATTTCCCATTAAAAACTTCATTTTGCTATAAAAATCTTTAATTTTAAATAATATAATCAATTTGACAGTATTATTCTTCCATTTTTAAAACACTATATATGTGTTCTATAAACCTCCTCATACACTATATATAGTTATTATCTGATTTTTGTACAAAAAATAAATTAATAGTTAAAATTTAAAGCCCTGCTACAATTCACTGTAACAGGGCTTTAAATTATTCAATCTTAATTTTATTATCTTCATTCATTGATTTCTCCTGTTTTGGTAAGGTAACTTCCAAAACACCATTTTCAAATTTTGCACTTATAGCAGATTTATCAATATTACCTACATAAAAGCTTCTTGAAACTTCTCCATAATGTCTTTCTTTCCTTATATAATTTTCCTTCTTATCTTCCTTAGTTTCATTCTTATGAGCGTGTATAGTTAAGTAATTTTGATTATATTCCAAGTTTATATCTTCCTTTCTCATTCCAGGAAGATCAGCTTCTAATATATAGGCTTCTTTAGTTTCTCTGATATCTGCTTTAATTGCAGTATTCATATTAAGATTATCATTAAAGAAATCTCCAAATAAATCATTAAACATTGTGTTACTATTATTAAGATCCTTATTCATTTTAAAAGGTACTAAACCAAACATATAAAATCCTCCTTTATGCTTTCACACATATAAATAATTTTAAATTGCTATTTTTTAATTAAAATATTCAAACACTATTGAATAGGTATTCCATTATAGCTTGATCTTTCAATAGTCATCTTAGGTAAGATAATATCTAAAACTCCATTTTGGAATCTAGCTTGTATTTGATTTTTATCAACATTATCAAAATAAAAGCTTCTTGCTATTTGTCCATAATGTCTTTCTTGCCTCAAATAATTATCTTGCCTATCCTCAAATGTCTCATTCTTCATTGCTGAAATTGTTAAATAATTATTATCATAATCTAAACGTAAATCATCCTTATTAACTCCTGGAAGCTCTGCCTCCACTAAATAAGCCTCATTTGTTTCTCTCACATCAGCCCTTATATCATTTCTGTCATCAAAAGTTGATATAAAATCATCACTAAAGAAGTTATCAAAAAGATTAGTTAATGATGATATTGTATTACCACTTCCTCTTGTCATTCTAAAAGGTATTAAACCAAACATACAAAAACCTCCTTTTTTCTTTACCTTAATATCCCTTAGCTCTTGTTCTTCATATCCCTCATCTCTTTTTACAAGTAAAGTATAAATCTAAAATCAAGGAAAGTCAAAGTTTAACTTTTTATGATTTAAAGAGATATTCAAAGTTTTTTCAAGCTTCCATTATCCATTTATTTTTTTTAAAACAAAACTAAACATCATCGCCCATTTTGTCAAATTTTAATCATTTTTAAATAGTTTATTAATTATTACATAATTTGTATAATAATAATGATATAGATATAAAAATTTAAGGGGAATGAGAATATTATGAAAGTTTTACTTATTAACGGAAGTCCTAAAGAAAAAGGATGCACTTATACTGCATTATGTGAAGTGGCTAAGACTCTTAATGAAGAAAATATAGAGACAGAAATTTTTCATATTGGCAATAAACCTATACGAGGATGTATTGGATGTGGTAATTGTGCTAAAACACAATCTGGACGCTGCGTATTTAATGATGATACCGTAAATGTTGCCTTAAAAAAAGCACAAGAAGCTGATGGTTTTATCTTTGGCTCTCCTGTACATTACGCCGCTGCTTCTGGTGCTATAACAAGTTTTTTAGATCGAGCTTTTTATGCTGGTAAAAAGTACTTTGAGTATAAACCTGGTGCTGCTATAGTTAGTTGCCGTAGAGCTGGTTCCACTGCCACTCTAGAACAATTAAATAAATACTTTACTATTTCAAATATGCCACTTGTTTCTTCGCAATATTGGTGTATGGTTCATGGTAATACTCCTGAAGAAGTAGTACAAGACCTTGAAGGTATGCAAATAATGAGAACATTAGGTAAAAATATGGCTTGGCTTTTAAAATGTATTAAAGTTGGCCAAGCAAATCACATTAATATTCCTAAAAAAGAAACAAAAATTCAAACAAACTTTATTAGAAAATAGTAAAAAAGATAGCTCTGGCTATCTTTTTTACAGACTGATGACTTTACTTATTAAAGATAAGCTGATTGAATTAATAACTTGGTATATTCATGTTGAGGATTATTAATAACCTCCTTTGCTTCTCCAACTTCTACTACTTTTCCATTTTTCATAACTGCTACTCTATCACAAAAACTACTTACTAATGCTAAATCATGAGTAATAAATAAGTATGAAATATTCATTTTTTCTTGCATTTCTTTTAGTAATTCAACTACTTGTGCTTGAACTGATACATCTAAAGCACTGGTAGCTTCATCACAAACTAAAATCTTAGGATGGGCTGATAATGCTCTTGCAATAGCTGCCCTCTGACATTGCCCTCCACTTAATTCATGAGGATATCTATCTTTATACTCCTTTGGCAAACCTACCATCTGCAAAAGATTATCTACCTTATGCTTTTTTTCTTCTTCCGTTGTAGAACATAAATTACAAACATACTCCATAATAGATTCTTCAATGGTTAGCCTTGGATTAAATGAGCCAATGGCATCTTGAAATACCATTTGAATTTCCTTATAAACTTCTTTTAATTCATTTCTTTTTACGTTAGTAATATCTTTATCATTTAATATTACTGTTCCACTATCTGCTTTTTCCAGCTTCATAATGATATTAGCTAAAGTGCTTTTTCCACTACCACTTTCTCCAACTACCCCTAAACACTCACCTTGCTTTATATACAGATTTATATCATCACAAGCAACATGTAAATGATTTTTCTTTTTATATGTCTTTCTTAAATTATTGCATTGTAAAATTATTTTATCCATATTTTTTCTCCACACCTTCTACATAATCACAAGCTATGTATCTTCCATCATGCATCTTCTTCAAATATTGCTGATTTTTTATACATACTTCATTACATTTTTCACACCTTGGTGCAAAACTACAACCAGTTATATTTTCTGTAAATAATGGTGGATTTCCCTTTATACCTTTTGGTATAGTTCCATCCATCTTAGGAACTGCATCTATTAAAGCCTTAGTGTAAGGATGTTTAGGATTTCTAAGTATATCTTCTTTATCTCCATACTCCACGATATTTCCACTATACATAACTGCTACTTTATCTACCATTTGTGATATAACACTCATACTATGAGTAACTATTATTATGCTTGTCTGAAAATTATCTCTAAGTGACATCATTTCCTTTACTACCTGTGCCTGTACCGTAACGTCTAATGCACTGGTGGGCTCATCAGCTATTAATATTTCTGGCTCTAAAATCATGGCCAAAGCTATGGTAACTCTTTGCTTCATACCTCCACTTAGTTCAAAAGGATAGCTGTTTAATATACATTTGCTATCCTTTAAATTAACCTTCTCAAGCATATTTGCAGCTTTTTCTAAAGCTTCATTTTTATTTATATTAATATGACTTTGCATAGTTTGTACAAATTGTTTACCTATTTTTCTAATAGGATTTAATGTTGCTCCTGGATTTTGAAAAATTACTGCCAGATTATTTCCTCTTAATTTTCTTATCTGCTTATTATCTAATGATAAAAGATTCCTTTCATTAAATAATATTTCACCACTAATTATTTCCTCTGATTTATTCATCATTTGAATCAAAGCTCTAATGAGCGTACTTTTTCCACAACCACTTTCTCCAACTATGCCTAATATCTCACCTTTTTTTATATTAAAAGATATATTCTTTAATATTTTTACGCTATTATTATTAACAGATAAATCTTTAACTTTTAATATCTCTTTCATCGCTTCACCTACTGAATATATGTATCTTTATTAAATTGATAATAATCTGTAGGATGCGCCTTAAATCCCACTACATTATTTTTCATCAAGAAACTAACCTTAAGATGTGCTATAAAATTATAACCATCATCATCTAAAACCTTTTGAACTATTTCTTCTGCTAAATTATTTCTTTCTTCTATATCAAATTCTAACTGCATTTTATCTAAAAGCATATCTACTTCCATATTACTATAATTACCATAATTTAATTCTCCATTACTTCTCATGGCATTATTTAAATAAGATAAAGGCTCTCCAGTAGATGATGTTACATTGGAATATAAACATAAATCAAAGCTTCCCTTAGATAATATATCTGAAATATTTTCAGATATTTCAATGGATACTTCTATACCAACCTCTTTTAAATCTGCTTGAAGTGCCTGGGCTATTGTTGGCAACTCAGCTCTTGCTGAATATGTAATTAATTTTAAAGTTAAATTTTCTCCATCCTTATCTAAAATTCCATCACCATTGGTATCGCTATACCCTTCTTTTGTAAATATTCTTATTGCTTCTTCTTTATTATAACTTGAATTATCAGTTACATTAGAACCATATGTAGTGTTCTTTGGAAATGGTCCTACTGCTGCTGTTGCATTACCATTTAAAAGTCCCTTTGCATACTCTTCTTTATTTATAAGCATATTAATTGCTTTTCTCACATTTTTATTATTTAAATTGCTGTTATTTTCATTAAAATACATTAATATTGCTCTTGAGGTATCTATACTACTTAACTTATAATCGTCATTTTCCTTTAACAAAGCCATAAGTGATGTAGATATTCCCTGAGCAATATCAATTTCTCCAGATTGTAGTGCCATGGCTAATGTGTCACTATCACTAATAGGAATAATCTTTAAATTGCTTAGCTTTACATCACCATCCCAATAATTATTATTTCTAGTTAAATAACTTGAGCTGATAGTAGTAAACTTTTCTACTATGAAAGGACCTGTACCTACTGGATTACTATCAGGAGTTTCTGTACCATTCACATCAATAATTGCTGCAAAAGGATCACACAAATCATTTATTAAAGTAGGATTTTCCTCTTCCATATTAAAAATTAAATATTTTCCATCTACTTCAATATTTTTTATTTTTAAAGTAGATTTAGCTCTACTATTTAATTCAATTACTCTGTCTAATGACTCTTTCACTTTTTTTGCTGTCATCTCTACTCCATTTTGAAAATATATATTTTCTTTAATCTCTATACGCCATGTTGTAGTATTTAATGCTTCATATCCTTGTGCTAGCCATGGAATTGGTTCCATAGCATCATCTAATTTAAAAAGCGTTTCTGCCACTCCATACCTTACAGTAAACCATCCACTATATCCTTGTGCTGGATCTAAACTTTTAGTACTGATTGTTGTTCCAAATACTAATTCTTCCTTGCTTTTCCAAACAGTATCATCATTACTTTTGCCACAGCCCGTTAATATAAGAAAACATGTTAAAATTCCTAAAGCCATTATGTTTATTTTTCTTTTCTTCACCAGTTAACTCCTTATTAATATTCTTTTTGCTTAGGATCTAGCATATCATGTACTACATCACCTAGAAGATTAAATAATATGACAATAATAAAAATTGCTATACCTGGTGCTATGGTTATCCATGGTGCAAATTGAATCATACTTTTTCCTTCATTCATCATTGCTCCCCATTCCGGTATAGGTAGTGGTGAACTTAATCCTAGGAAAGAAAGCGCTGCCATTTCCATGATAGTAGTTCCAATATCTAAAGATGCTGTAACTATAAGAGTACTTAAAACTCTTGGCATAATATGCTTAAAAACAATATACATAGAACTATTACCACTTAACCTAGCAGCTTTTATAAATGTTTCTTCCTTTATCTCCAATACTTCACCTCTAGCTAACCTAGCATACTTAGTCCAACCGATAACCCCTATGGCTATCATAGCATTAATCATACCACCACCTAAAACTCCTGCAACAGCAATGGCCAACACCAAACTAGGAAATGCTAAAAATACATCAACAATTCTCATTACTATATTGTCAAATAATCCACCTATATATCCACTAATAATTCCTATAAAGCTTCCAAATACAAACATTAGTGAAACTAAAATAAGTGATGAAAAAATAGTTCTAGATGCACCATATATCATTCTAGAAAATACACATCTACCTAAAGCATCAGTGCCTAAAAAGAATTCTCTACTTGGTGCCTTTAATGTATTTTGTAAATCTATTTTATACGGATCATTAGGTGCTATATATGGTGCTAACAAGCTTATACCCAAGATTATTACTATCAATATTAAAATCATTAAAAATTTATTCTTTCTTCTATCTTTTGTACTCATATTTATCCCCTCACTATGCTTCAATTCTTGGGTCAATAAACTTATATAGCAAATCTGTTATTAAATTTATCAGCACAAAAATTATTGCCATCCAAAGAACATATCCTTGAATAACAGGATAATCTCTATTGAATATAGCATTTAATGCTAAGCTTCCAATTCCAGGCCAAACAAATATAGCCTCAATTACAGCACTTCCTCCCATTAATGAACCTATAGATAATCCTACTAACGTTATTATTGTTATCATTATATTTTTAAGTACATTAAAATAGAGTATTCCTGCTTCACTTATTCCTCTAGACCTAGCTCCCCTTACATAATCCTTTTCTAATTCCTCAATAACAACTACTCTTATCTGACGTATATACTTACTTATCATAGGTATTGCTAAAGTTATAGAAGGTAAAATTATACTCTTAATACCACTTTCACTTAATATAGGAAACCATCTTAATTTTAAAGAAAAGACTAATAATAATATCAATGCTAAAAAGAATCCTGGAATAGAATTGCCTATAAAGCTGATTGTCCTTATTATATAATCTATATATTTATCTTTATTAATTGCTGCTATTATTCCAATGGGAATCGAAACAAGTATAGTTATAGCCATAGCTGTGGCTGTAAGTGTTATAGTATATGGTAAATGCTTAAATAACTCTTCCTTTACCGATACCCCTGTAGAATAGGAAATGCCAAAATCTCCTTTTAAGCAATTTTTCATCCAATTTAGATATTGTACTAAAAAAGGTTTGTCTAATCCCATCTCTACCCTAGTGCTTTCTAAAACTTCTGATGTTACAACAGCTCCCTGAGAAGTCAGTATTGCTTCTGCCGGATCTCCTGGTGCTAAATTCATAAGCCCAAATGATACAAATGATATTATTATCAAAATGGGTATTACTCCTACAACTCTCTTAAAGATATATTTTAATAATTTCATAAATTAATCTCCATTTCATAATGCAAATGATTTGCATTTACCTTTATAAATTTTATATCTTATCTCCTATTGTGTCAACATTATTATTAATTATTAAAAAAAATCATACATGCCATAACATGTATGATTTCTTTTACTCAAGCTTACCATAAGCCACTAAAGGGCTATCCTTTGCAACTGCTAACGCTACTGTATGATACATTACAACACCATTAAATTCTGCGTAATATCTATCTACTAAATTGCCAAAAAAGTCTGTAACTTCTCCTAATACCTGTCCTTTAGAAATTAATTCTCCAGCCTCCACAAAGCTAGTCCAACACCCTTCATTTAAAGCTTCTAGATAATTTGCTTCTGTAATATCTATAGGAATTTCCTCTTTAATAGTTTCTTCCGTTACCAATATCTCCATTTTATTTAAAACACTATATAAATCTTTCTTATATGCTTTAACATCTTCTGTAAGACATAACCCCATTCCTCCACGCTCTAAAAGCATACTTGGAGTTCCACTAATAGAACCATAGCTATGAACTCCTGTGGTAGAGTTAGACTTAACCATATATTTAACGTCTAGCACAGCAGCCACCTCTTTAATTTTATTAATAATTTTCAATTCTGCCTTTCCTGCATAATATAAATGTGGAGTTAATGCTTCATTTAAATCTCCTCCATGAATATCTAAATGGAAATCTGCTTTACTTTGCATTTCATTAACTATAATATAAGCTATTTTTTCTGCTATTGTTCCATCTTTTTTTCCTGGGAATATACTATTTAAATTCTTATTATCTTCTGGAACAACTGCTGGAGTTCTTTTAAAAAATGCCTCAACATTTACTGGATGTACAATTATTATATTTCCACAAACATCTGCTGGATTTATTTCTTTAGCTATTTCTATGGCAGCCTTTATACATGGATATTCTCCTCCATGAACTCCAGCTGTAATAAGAAGGCTCTTTCCTTCCTTTGCTCCATTAATAAGAGTTACTGGTATTTTTCTATCCGTATCTAAAATATTTATAAATCCTTGTACTTTAGTAGCTACTTCTGCCTTTAACCCATTTATTTCTAAAATATTTTTCATATTTACCTCATATATATTATTTATAATTATATTTTAATTGATAATAATTATCATTATAAACACTAAATGTTTTTATGTCAATAAATACAAAGTTTTAGAATTAAATTAAGTTGTTAGCAAATTCTTAACAGTTTCAACTCCACTTTTAGTTTGTGAAAGCATTTCTTGAACAGCTTGTTCTAATATTGAATTTTTAGAATATTAGAATTTATTCTATCTACCACAGTTCCATCATTTTTTATAATTAATAATAAAAAGTGCCTAAGCAATGAAACACTTAAGCACTTTTTTTATTATCTATTTTTCTTAAATAAGTATGCACCTATTAAAGCTATAACAGATCCAATAGAAACTATTATTCCACTACCAACTGCTGCTCCTGTAGTAGGTATCTTAGAACTATTTGTTGTAGAGTTATTATTTTCACTAATAACATTTTCATTCTTAGAATCACCACTATTTACATTACCAGTATTTTGTCCTGTGTTTGTCCCATTGCTAGAACTATTTATATTGTTTCCTGGATTACTTCCTCCATTATCTGGTTTATTTACACTATCTCCTGGATTGCTTCCTCCATTGTTTGGTTTATTTACACCATCTCCTGGATTGCTTCCTCCATTGTCTGGTTTATTTACACCATCTCCTGGATTGCTTCCTCCATTGTCTGGTTTATTTACACCATCTCCTGGATTGTTTCCTCCATTATCTGGTTTATTTCCACTATCATCAGGTTTTTGGTTATTATTTGGTTTTTCAACTACCTTTAAAATAGCTTTTACTTCTGATTCATTTCCATACTTATCAATAGCTTTATATGTTATTGTATATTCACCTGGTACACTTATATCATAGTCTTCAGATACTTGAACCTTTATTAAAGCCCCTGTAAAATCTGTAGCAGTAACTCCATCAAGCAGATCAAAATTTTCACCAACCTTTATTTCGATGTTACTCTTGACACCATTAATTACAGGTGCATCTTGTTTAACTACCTCTAATGTGGCAGTATCTGTAATTGTGTTACCATATGTATCAGTAACTGTATATGTTAATACATAACTTCCTACTACTTCTACATCATAACTTCCTGTAACATTAACAGTTAACTTTCTTCCTTGATAATCTGTTGCAGTAACACCAGCTAAAGGATCAAACTTATCACCTTGTCTTATTTGAATATTTTTATTTGTTATATTCATAACTGGATTGCTAACAGACTGCTGAACTTCTTCTACTATTACATTTACATCTAAATTAGTAGATTCTCCTTCTTTATCAGTTGCAGTATAAGTAACTTTATAACTTCCAGGTTTTTTATTATTAACATTTAAACTATTTGCAGTTATATTAACCTCTTCACCATCTTCATCATCTGTTGCTTTAACATACTCTAAAGGCTTAAAAACATCACCTGTTTTTATAATTATATTTCCTTCAACAATTTTAGGTGATTCTACTAATGAAATTACTGGTGCTGTATTTACTGTTAATTTATCTTTACTACTATTTACTATATCTGAACCCTTAACCTGTTTGTTAGTTCCATCAATAATATAGTTATATGCAATACCTTCCGAATTTACATTTGGTACAACAGTATATCCTTCTGTACTATTTTTATTTTCCTTAGCAACATTAATTTCACAAATTTCTAATAATCCACCATCAATTTCTATATTAGAATTTGATAATATAAATATATCCATTTGCTTTTTATCAGCACTTATTTTAACATCTGTTTTTAAATCATCATTTTGTGACTTAACTAACCACTTTATAGAATCATCAGTAAAAATAGCATTTCCTTCAATCTTAACACTTAATTGTAAAGATTTTGCTAAATCTGAAAAATTACTTAATGATAATTTAATTGTATCTTTATTTTGTTTATCTACATTAAGTTCTATAGCATTATCTGATACCTGTGCATATTGTTCAGCATTAGTTACATTATCACTTTTTAAATAAATAGCCGTCGTCATTACTGCAGCTGTTGATAAAGCTATAACTTTTGTTTTAGTATTAACCTTTTTCATGCATTTACTCCTTTGTACTATCTATTTTCTTTAATAGCATTTAATATATCAGTTTTTATATCAATAGCCTTAACTTCATTTACACTTCTACTTGAAGCAGATAATGTTATTTCAGGAAGTTCTTTTGGTACATCAATTTTAAATGTATCACTTACTAATCTTTGTCCACCTTCTAAAGCATCAGCCGCATCTGTTCTATATAACTCTGCAAAAATTTTCTTATTATCTTCTTTAAATTTAGTTGCATCTTCTGGATTTACCCAATAAATCCAAGTTCCTTCTGCTACTTCTTCCAAATTACCATTGTCAGGTACTTGAGCTAAAAGAATACATTGATACTTATCTGCTATATGTTGTTCTTTTTCATTAAGAACTAATGGAACATTAAATGCAGGATTTCCCCTATATTCCCCAGTTATTATAACTGAACCAGCTGGAATAAATTTTCTTTCATTTTCATTAGTATCTGGATTATCTGCTTGATATTCATAATCATTTTTTAATACACCAATTCCATTAGTATACGTAATATTATCATCAGAAAGTCCAATTTCAATATTATCTCCAGGAGGTGTTATTAAATCTAATTCCGACGCAGCAAAATTCTTAGTATCTAATGCTGTTATCTTCACATATCTAGCATTATATGAACTTAATTGGTTACCACCTGTAACACCTTCTGCATCAAAGTAAATTGTTTCTGTTGGATTTTGTGGATCTAAGTTTAAAGTACCTTCTTTAACAGTTGTCCAACTTGCTCCATCCTTACTTACTTCTATCTTATATTTCTTCAGTGCATTGTCAGCTATAGATGTACTCTTAAATATAAATCCTGATTTTGTTGTAGGTGCTGTATATTTTATACCTACTAAAGTTTTCATTTCAGTAGTATCTAAAATTACATATGGATTATTATTTGGATTCATTTCAGCAGTATGAATACTTGAGTTATATTCATCCTTTGTAAGCATTCTACCTTCATAAACAGTAGATTTATCATTATCTAAAGCATGTTTTAAATCTTCATTACCATCACATGAATGAATATCATTACTTTCTTCATGAAGACTTATAGTATTAGAAGATATTATTAAACTTTTCTTATCTACTCCACCTTCATGACGTATTTTAACAGTTCCTAATTGAACTTCATTTGTTGGATTTAAGTTATAATCATAAGCTACTGCTTTATACTCTACAACTCTATTATTTATATTTTCAACAGTATCAGTATATACAGTTTGTGAATTTGCTTTATCTCTTTCTATGAATCCACAAGGCTCACCATTTCTATAAATTTCATACCCTAAAATTCTATCATTACTTTTATCTACTGATAAATTAATTTTAACTTCTTTAGAATCTACATAAGAACCTGTAGTAATTCCATCTGCAAATGATGCACTTAATGTAGTACCCTCTTCCATATCAGCAGTTCCTGCTATTCTTTGTCTTCTGGCTTCATCATTTATATATTGAATCTTTTTAGTTTCCTTAGGGAACTTAGAAACATACGCTAATGTTGTTTCATTTGCAATTATTCCATGAGCCTCATAGAAATCAGTTAAATCTTTACCAACAACTTTAGAAGTTAATCTTATTAGCCATTGATCTCTGTCACCATTAACTCTTTCTTCTTCTGACATTTCTCTATATGCTCTATTTAATTTAGCAAAATATGAATCATTAGTTAAGTCAGCATCAACATCTGTAAATAACATTTCATAAGTAATATTATCTTCATATGCTAAATAAGGTTGCCATAACATATTTAAAACTACAGTTCTATCAGTAGATAAACCTATTGTATTAGAAGTAACCTTTTCATATACCTTTTTAAATGAATCAAAGTAAGGACTATTTTCATTTAACATAGTTCCTGTAATAGCAGTCATTAAGTTATTACTTGTTTCTGGATATAATCTATCACCAATATCCATAACATGTCCCATTTCATGACCTATTAATCCACCATATAAATGAGCAGAATCTGCATTAGTAACCTTTCCATTTTCATCAAATTTATAAGGAACACCTTGAATATATTGAGATGAGCTAAATCCTACACCTATATGATGATTAGATGCATAAGCTGCTGCTCCCATCATCATTCTTTGATATTTAATATTTAATCTTGTAAGTGGTGCTCTGTGCTTTCTAAAGTAAGCTCTATCTTCATCATCAATTTCACCATTACCATTAAAATCTTGAACTTCTTCAAATACACCTTTTTTAGCAAAACCAACTTTTACTTCTTGTTCCCATGCTAAAAGTGCATCATATACTCTATTAACTTGAGCTTCAGTATTACCTTCTAATCCACTTTCTATCCCTTTAAGAATTTCTGATGCTGGTAAAGTTAATGTAAATCTATCTCCTTCAATATCAGTTGTATTTAAAGGTGATGTTTGTTCATCATAAAGATATACATTATTAATCTTATCTTTATCAGAAACTTCTGATGGATATAAAGTATTTATATCATTCATATATGTTTTTAATTCTGATATATAATTTCTTATTTTATCTTTTACTTCTTTTTCCTTAGTAGTATCATTTATCATATTGTTAACATTTAAGTTAGGAATTTCAGTAACTCCACTTAAACGTATCTGAACATTGGCAGTTGTTGAACCTTGAGTAACTCTTGCCATAACTTGTCCACCTTTTTCCACATCAGCAGAAATGATTGATGGTATAGTTATTTCTGTTCTTCCTGGTGATACTGTTTGCACTTTACTCATATACGAACCTGGAAGCCCATAATTTTGTAAAAATACTATATCAACTCTAGTATTTGGATCACTTGACCCCATGTATACTACAATTTGCTTACTTGTACCCTTGTCATCAACTGAAGGTCTTGCAACACTTCCTAAAGATTGATAACTATTTCCCATTCCTAAAGATGGACCTTCATTATTAGTTCTAATACTAGCATCAAGAGTTGTAATTTTTTCTGAAACTTCCTTATCATCAAATAACTTTTGAGCTGTATCTAACTCTTTCTTTAAAACGTCCTTATCTGGATGATATTCTCCACTAATAGGATCTGGTGTATCTAATCTCTTAGCCAATTCATTTAATACATCTTGAGTAACAGATTTCTTAAGAACTAATCTTAAATCATCTTCATATAAATTCTTTATATCATCACTTAAAGTATCATATTCATAGAACTTAAGCTCTGATATTATTTGTGTACTTCCACCATATCCTGATGTGTCAACTTTTATTTTCTTTGCTCTTATAGGTTCATTTAATTTAACCATATAATAACTGTTTCCATTTGACCATTTTTCATTTATTGATTCTGTATAAACTACATTTTTATTATCATTTTCATCCCAATAAGTAACCTTTACTTTATAAAGTCCCATATAATGACCACTTTGAAGAGTTCTACCAATACCTATACTACCAATTGTATATGTATCATCAAATGTAATTTCTGAACCTCTATCTGCACCATAACTAGCCCCTGTATCCCAGTTATCAACCTTCCATTCAGTAGTAAAATCTCCATCTACTAATGCATATTTAGAATCATAATGTAAGTAGTCATCTTGTTGATTCCATCCATTTTCATCCTTCTTATTACGTACATCAACAATATGAGTAGTTCCTATTTCATTTTCACTTGTTGGTCTATTAATTAACTTGTATTCTTGCATTGATGGTGGAGTAACTGATGTTGTACTTGCTATATATGACTTAGACATTTCACTTGTACCTAAGTGGTTAGTAGCAGTAACTCTTACTTCATAAGTAGCATTATCATCAAGATTATTAACTGTATAACTATGACTTCTTACCAATTTACTCTTATCTGGATTTGTAATATCAGAGCTACCTTCAATAACTTCTTTGTGATTATCATTAGCCTTTATCCAGTTTTTATTGCTATCTCCAATTTTTCTATAATATATATCAAAATCTCTTGCTTGAGAATGTTGTTCCCAACTTACTGTAAAAGATTTATATCCTTGATTTGTAGTTAAATTTCTTGGTGGTTCAGGTGAGTTTAAAGGAATAACTTGTATTTCTGATACACTTCCCTTATCACCATTATAATAGCTATCTATTGGATTAAAATCAGCATCTACATTATCTGCTTTTCCATCAAATGCTGTAGGTACATCTTTTTCAGTTAAATATCCACTGCTCCATTCCCCACTTAAAGATTGAATACTTACTCTATATAAATCATAAGGTTTTATATCTTTATCTAATATATTTAAATTTGTTTTATTTGTTTGTAACTTTTTAGTGCTTATAACTTGACCACTTTCATTAAGCTTTTGATACATTACTTCATATGAAGTTACATTTGCTTGTGGTTCCCATGATATTGTTATTCTTTCATCATGAAGATTAGTAGAAGTTTCTAAAGATTTTATTGTTGGAATATTCATATCTGGCTTTGGAACTTCTTTATATACATTATTTAAAAACTCTATTTTTGCAATTTGAGAAATCTTCTTGTTTCCTCTATTTCCTGTTACATTTATAGATATTTGCTTTACAGCAACTTGACTTCCTAAATCAATAACAACATCATTTGATGCACCACTTCTTTTAAGATTTTCTTCATTGAATGGTACAGTTTCTGTGTTACCATCAACATCAGTGTAAGTTATGTATCCTTGTGATGGAATAGATGCATCTTCACCTTCAACTGCAGAACCTTTTATTACAACTGATTCCATTTCAACGCCTTCGCTATTAGCTGTTCTAAGAGTTCCATTTTTTGTAGTATCTAATCCCATAGATATAGTTAAAGGTTTGTCTGCACTTGGTGCTTCTCCATCTGCTCTCTCTAAATTAACAACAGTATCTGCACTTGTTAATATATCCTTGATATTTTCTGCACCTTTTAAATCTTTAGTGTCTATGTCAATATTTTCAGGGTCTAATATCTTTTCTAAATCTACTATTTCCACTTGTCCTTTAGTTTTTCCAATGTTTGAATTAACATAAGATAAATCTGCTATATCAACACTTCCATCTCTATTTAAATCATATTTACTGTCTTTGCTTCCAATAGCATCAAAAACTAATTTATAATCCTTCATGTCTATAACAAAATCATTATTAACATCTCCTGCTAAGAATACTGGATTATAATTTTCATTTGAAATCATCTCATTTATAGATGTTCCTAGTTTTATTCTCTTAGAATAATCAACTATATCTATATTATCTACTGTTGTATTTATGTATCCTTCTCCATCTATATCAACAGAATAATTTCCTCTTTCTAAACCTTCAAATACAACTCTTATATAATATATTGAATCTCCTTGCTCTAATGGTTGCTTTTTAGAATTTAATTTTTCAACAGTATAAGTAACACCTGAGTTTAAATTTCCATTTAAAATATCATTTATATCAACTTTTCCTATTAATTCTTTATTAGAATTTTTCAGATTTAAAGATATTCCTAAATTTGAAGTATCAGCTAGTGGTAATGGGAAATTCATATCAACTTCTAATTTTCCTACAACTTTACCTTCTGCTTTTTTAACTTCTATTTTTTCCTCTTTTTCTTTTGCTTTAGAAATTTCTTCCGATTTAACAACCTCTTCATCATCTTCTAAAGACTTTTCTCCTATAGTATTATCTTTTATTTCAGTATTATCTTTTATTTTATCTTCAACTACATCTGATTCATTTTTCACTTCATCTGTGCTTTCATCAGATTTATCTGCATCTTGATCTTGAATTTTTTCTGTATTTTCAATTTCTACTTCTACATTTTCCTTTAAATTTTCATCAGCATTATTTTCAACTGAATTATTTTCAGTTGCACTAACTACTTCACTATCAGCATTAGGTACTATTGATGTTGCCAATGTTGCTGCCAATGTATACGAAACTATCTTCTTATTTTTCACTAAGATATCCCCCTCATTGTTAATAATAAAATTAAAAATAATTTTATTATTATTATCGTCAATTATTAACGCTACTTTATACTGCATACCTACTAATTTAAACATAAAGTTTAATATTATTTAATTATTTAAAAAACCACAGAAAAAATACTTTTTTCTGTGGAAAATTTTGAAATTTATTCAAATTTAAAATACAACTAACTCAGTTTCTTCTATTGCCTTATTTACTAAAGCTTCAACATCTAATACTGATTCTGACTTTCTCATAGCTTCTAATTGCGGTTTAGTTTTTGGATGTTTTGGTACAAATATTGTACAACAATCTTCATATGGTAATATAGACGTTTCATATGTACCTATTTCTCTTGCTATATCCATTATATCTCCCTTATCCATTGTTATTAATGGTCTAAATACTGGTCTGTCAGCACAATCAGTACTTACTATTAAGCCCTCCATTGTTTGACTGGCAACTTGCCCAATACTTTCTCCTGATGATATTGATTGTACCCCATTTTTTTCAGCTAAAGCACATGCACATCTCATCATAAATCTTCTCATTAAAATTGTTAATTCATCTTCTCTGCAACCTTCAATTATTGCCATTTGAATTTCTGTAAATGGTACTATATATAAATTAACTCTTTCTGTATACTGAGCTAATATCTTAGCTAAATCTTTAACTTTATCCTTAGCTCTTTCAGAAGTATATGGATGGCTATGATAGTATACACAATTTAACTCAACACCTCTTTTAGCCATTAAGTATCCTGCCACTGGTGAATCTATTCCACCTGATAACATAAGCATAGTACTACCATTTATTCCGTAAGGAAGTCCTCCAACTGCTTTTATCTTATCTGCGCTAGTAAATATGTACGCATGCTCTCTTATTTCTATATTTAATACACACTCAGGATTCTTAACTTGCACATCTAAATCACCTTCATAGTGATGTAATATATATCCACCTACATCTCTTGAAACCTCTAAAGAATTCATAGTAAACTTCTTATTTGCTCTATTAGTTTCAACTTTAAAAGTCTTTGGCTTAACTTCATTAATTTTCTTTAAAGATTCTTCTTTTATTATATTTAAATCTCTTTCTACTTGAGTTACTATGCATACTTCTGCAACACCAAATACTTTTCTTACTCTTTCTACTGCTTCATCAATATTATCAGTCTTAATAAACCATCTGTTTTGGTCATTTATTATTTCATAATCTAACCCTTCAAGCTTTTGCTTAATATTATTTAAAAGTTTTCTTTCAAATTTCCCTCTATTTAATCCCTTTAAAAATATTTCTGCTGCATATTTTACTAAAATTAATTGATTCATTACTTACGCACTCTCCTTAAAAACATTAACGAAGTTTTTAACACTTCAATTACTTTGTCTACTTCTTTCTTTGTATTATTGTGGTCAAATGAAAATCTTATGGCACTTTCCACTTCTTTATTGTCTAATCCTAAAGCTTTTATTACATAACTTCCTGATGCAGCACTACTTTTTGATGTACATGCTGATCCTGTGGCAACATATATTTTAGCATCCTCCAACAAATGTAATAATACTTCCGCTCTTGCTCCTATAAAGGAAACATTTAAAATATATGGAGAAAAATCATCTTCTAGAGGACTGTTAATTCTTATATCTTTTATTTCCTGCAACCTTTCAATCATATATTTCTTTATGGCTAAAACACTGTTATAATTTTCATCAATCTTATCAAAAGTCATTTTAGCTGCTTTTTCAAAACCTATTATAGATGGTAAATTCTGAGTACCTGCTCTAAACCCTCTTTCTTGACTTCCACCAGAAATTAAAGAGTTTATACCAGCACCTTTTTTTATATAAACAAATCCTGTTCCCTTTGGTCCATGAATTTTATGTGCTGCTGCTGTAAAATAATCTATATTCATTTTTTTTACATCTACAGGAAATTTCCCATAACTTTGTACTCCATCCACATGGAATTTTGCTCTTGAGCTTCTTGATTTAATTATCTTACCAATAGCTTCTAAATCTTGTATTGTACCAACTTCGTTATTGATATGCATTATTGATACTAATACTGTATCCTTTGTTATTGCTTCATCTAAATCTTCTAATGAAATCCTCCCAGCTTTATCCACAGGTAAATATGTTACCTTAACACCATTATTTTCAAGTATTTTACACGTATCTAATACCGATTGATGTTCATAAGCTGTTGTTATTAAATGATGACCTGGTTTAAGTAATCCCTTTAATACAAAATTATTCCCTTCACTTCCTCCAGAAGTAAAGTATATATCATCTTTATCAGCTTTTATAGTTGAAGCAAAATACTCTCTTGCCTCATTTAATCTCTTTTCACATTTAAGACCTATATTATGTAATGAAGATGGATTTCCATAATATTCTCTCATAGCCTGGCAAGTTTCCTCTATAACTTCATCATAAGGCTTTGTAGTGGCACTATTATCAAAATAAATCTCCATGTTTCTCACTCCTTTCTTACTAGTATTTACATACTACCTATATTCAATTCTTCAATCATTCTGCTATAAAAATGTACTTTTGTCAAATAAAAATAAAAATGATGAATTATTAATAAAAACTAACAATTCATCATTATTTTTTATTCTATTGCAATAAGCTCAACATTATCAACACCATTAATATTATTTATTTCATTTAAAAATATCTTAAAGTTTTTTTCCATACTACTTATATCCATAGTTATACTTAAATTAGCCACATCATTTATAGGAATTCCTTGATTAATAGTTAGTATATTTCCACCTTCCTTAGATATTTCATTTAAAATAGTTGATAATAACCCTTTTTCATGTTTTACCATCATGCTAAAAGTAACTTTTCTGCCAGCAGACATCTTAGAAAACTCAAAAACATAATCCTTATATTTATAAAATACGCTTCTACTTATACCTGTTACCTTAGTTGCTTCTGTTATTCCTTTTGCATCACCATTTTCTATAATCTTTTTAGTATCAATTACCTTCTGAAAAATTTCTGATAGTACTTTCTTATCAATTACTAAATAATCGTCCTTCATTTTTATTCACCTCTAAAACCGTTGCCCCAATTTTGTCTATTTTTAGTTCAACAACAGTATATTTTAAGTTATTCTCTTCAATAAATTTCTTAATATTGCTTTTAAATGCTTTATCCTCACTACCTACAACTGTCATTATAGTTGGACCTGCTCCACTTAAAAAGCATCCCAAAGCTCCAAGCTCCATACTTTCCTTAATTAACATATCATATCCTTCTATTAATCTGCTTCTATATGCTTGATGAAATTTATCTTTCATTGCATATTTTAACAAATTATAATTACCATTTGCAAATGCAGAAACAAGTAAAGCAGTTCTTCCAACGTTATAAACTCCATCTTTCAATGAAATTTCCTTAGGTAAAATACTTCTTGCTTTTTCTGTAGAAAATTTAAATTCTGGAATAAGGGCCACAAACCTAACCCCTTCCTTAATATCTATTTTATTAAATATAGGAGCATTATCTTCCATTACAACTGTGACCATACCTCCATAAATAGCTGGACATACATTATCAGGATGACCTTCTATTTCTACGGCATATTTTAATACTTCACTTTTATTACTATCCTTGCCCATTATTGAAAATGCCCCTATAATTCCTGCAATTATGCAACTGGAACTTGAACCTAAACCTCTTGAAACTGGTATATTGCAATTGATAATTTCAATCCTTAAACCACTATAATCATAATTATAATCTTTAAATACCTTTTCCATAGCTTTAAATATTATATTATTCTTGTTGGCAAACTCACTTTGAAAACCTATAAATTTTACTCCACTTTCAATTTCAGCAAAAATATATTCATTGAACAACTTAAATGCTATCCCTAATGAATCAAAACCAGGCCCCATATTAGCACTGGTTGCTGGAACCATTACTTTAAAATATCTATCATTCATATAAAAAACTTAAAAGCTCCTTTTTAATATCTTCTTTCTTACAAACAGCTTTGTGTAGTATTGGCTTACTATCAAGGTTTCTTAAATTTTCTGGAATAGGTATCTTAGTATAGCTATTTAATATATTTAATACTTGAAAATCACTATAATTTTTCACGTCAATACCTAAAGCACTACAAATGCTTCTTGGAAACTTATAAGGACTTGCTGTCGCTATTATAAGAGATTGCTTATAATCCTTACTTTCATTTTTATATTTTCTTAGTACAGTATGAGCAACAGCAGTATGAGTATCCATTAAATATTTTTCTTCATGATAAAGCCTATTTATATCTTTAAAAATTTCGTCTTTAGTTGCATAATTTCCATAGAAGTCAACTAAAAACTTCTTTGAAATTTCATCTAAAACATATATTCCATTATTATTTAATTGTTGCATCAAATTAGAAACCTTTTCTCCATCTCTGCACACTGCTTCAAAAATCAATCTTTCCAAATTAGATGATACTAATATGTCCATAGATGGTGAATCTGTTATAAATAATTCCCTTTTTCTATCATAAGTTCCTGTCTTAAAGAAATCTGACAAAACATTATTTTCATTAGATGCACAAATAAATCTATCAATTGGTAACCCCATTCTCTTACTGTAGTAAGCTGCTAATATATTACCAAAATTACCTGTTGGCACTGCAACATTAATCTTTTCTCCAAGTTTTATCTTCTGCTTATTAACAAGTTTAAAATATCCATAAAAATAATAAACTATTTGTGGCACTAACCTGCCTATATTTATAGAATTTGCTGACGACAATAAGATTCCATGATTTTTAAATTTATCCCTTAACTCTTCATCAGCAAATATATTTTTCACACCTCTTTGAGCGTCATCAAAATTACCTTCTATAGCTATAACCTTAACATTATTCCCCACCTGTGTATTCATTTGCCTTTCTTGAATTGCACTTACTCCATTCTTAGGATAGTAAACTACACACTTAAATCCTTCTACATCATGAAATCCTTCCAATGCCGCTTTGCCAGTATCACCAGATGTAGCTGTCAATATAGTTATTTCATCATTAATGGCAAGTACTTTCTTTGCCTTTTTCATAATTTGTGGAAGAAATAAAAGTGCTACATCTTTAAATGCTGATGTAGGCCCATGATATAATTCTAAAAATGCCCCTTTTTCCAGTATCTCAAATCTACCTCTATATGCTTCATCAATAGCTTCCTTTAAATCTTCCTCTGGAATATCATCAAAAAACTCTTTTATTATTTCAAATGATAACTCTTCATATGAAATACTTGCTTTCTCTTTTAACTTTTGAAAAACCTTTGGAAAATACTCTGGTACAAATAATCCTCCATCATCAGCTAACCCTTTAATTATAGCTTCTGCTGCTGAAACTTTTCCACTTTTTCCTCTTGTACTTATAAACCTCATTCCCTCTCCCCCAGATTTAATTAATTGCTTATATATGTTAAAATTAACATTTTTTAACTTAAAAGAATTTTATCATTTGCTTTTTACAAATACAAGTGTTTTCTTTGTTAACAATGGATTAGGAGGAAAATAATTATTTTATTTTTAATTATTATGAAATTTGTTTTGTAACACAAACTAGTCCAATCTTAGTAAACCTTGTATGTAGTTTGTGTTCCTCAGACTAAGATTTGCCTTAGACTTCTTTCAGATTCTACCTCACCATAGACACCTTTATCCTTTGCTAGTAGTTACCAATACCAAGCCCACAACTGACTTTCACCGTCAAGTTATTGCCAATTCTCTGATCACATATTAAAAAATAGACAGTAAAGTTACTGCCTATTTAATGCCTAATATACCTTTAGTTCTATTTAATGAAGTTTCTACCCTTTCATATACATCACTACTTATGCCATATTTCTTTGGATCTGCCAGTGCTTCTTCTACAGGAATTATTTTATGATAATATGTTCCATTCCCTTTTTCTTCCTTATAAACCCATGTTGGGATTATCTTATATTCTTTTAAAGATACATTTCCATCTTTCTTTTCTAAAGTAAACTTTATCATTATTCCATCTTCACTTTCAGCTACACCAATTTCTTGCTCTGATTGATTAGACAGAGAATTTCCCTGTGAATATATTACAAAAGTAGAATTTCCACTTTCATTTCTCATTATTTCATATGGCTGAATAACATGGGGATGTCCACCTAAAATAATGTCCACACCTAATTTATTAAGTCTTTTAGCTATTTCATTTTGAGATGCTTCTATATATGTATTATATTCTTCTCCCCAATGCATTGATGTTATAATAAACTCAACACCTTCTGATTTCATTGCTGATATTTCATTTTCAATTTTCTTATAAAAGCTTTCTAAATCATTATAATTAAAAGTATTTATAAGATTTTCACTATATGTGGATAATATATTACTATTTATTGTTTTATGGCCATTAATCATTGATGTTTCAAAAACATACGCTAGAAATCCTATCTTTATTCCATTTACTTCCTTCACTAAATAATTTTTTTCTTTTTCTGTAGATTTTACTCCTAAAACATCTAATCCCTTTTCCTTTGTAACATCAATAGTTCTTTGTAAACCTACATCTTCATAATCATAAATATGATTATTAGCGTAATTAATTATATCAATTCCTGTATCTTTTAAAGCATCAACTACTTCATCTGGCGAATTAAAAAATGGATAGCCACTTGGTTCACAACCTGCTAAAGCACCCTCTAATATTCCCATTGATATGTCTGAATCTAAAATCATTTTCTTAATATATTGAAAACTCGGCGAAAAATCATAAGAATTTTCTTGTTTTGCTCCATCTATTTGTGATTGATGTATTATTAAATTTCCTAGAGATATAATATCAACATATTGCACTTCTTCATTTACTGAATCACTATTTTCTTCAGTTTCATCTATACCATTATTTAAATAAATATTTTCTTCATTTTCCTTTTCCTTATAATATGTATTAGCTAAAACTACTATTGCTACTAGAAACATCATACTCATTAATATTTTTATCATATTACTATTTTTTTTCATGCATATCTCCCATGAAAATAAAAGCTTGTCTAAAATTAGCACTTTATTTTCTTAATTTGCTATAATAAAATTCTTCTTAATTATATACTCCTAATTTCATATTTTCAACTATATTATAGTATATACTAAATATTTCATAATAATGTTCTATTAACCTTTTATTATAAACAAAGAAAGCTAGATAATATTTAATAGTATATTACATACAAAATATTATCTAGCAACCTTTTTAATTATACTCCTTCTTTCCCTTACTTTTAATATATAAATACACGCTATTTATTAAGAATATTATTCCTGAAAAAAATAATACTAATGCCCATTGATCTAAATTTAATGAAACAGTATTAAACACTGATTTCAAGAAAGGTATATATAAAATACTACATATCATAATTACAGAAACACATACTGCTCCCAATAAATATGGGTTAGAAAAAATCTTAATTTCAAATATGGAATGCCTTTCAGACCTACATTCAAAAACATGTAATAATTGAGACATTACAAGTGTACATAATGAAATAGTCCTACAAGTAGCCAAATCCATAGCAAAAAGCCTTGCAAGCTCAAAAGAAAATAATGTACATACACCAATAAGACATCCTCTAACTATTATCTTTTCCCATAGACCTCTAGCAAATATCCCTTCACTCTTTCTACGTGGTTGTTGCATCATAATATCCTTATCTGGTGGGTCTACTCCTAAAGCAATGGCTGGAAGACCATCAGTTGCCAAGTTAACAAATAAAATTTGTATTGGTGTCAATGGATTAGGTAAGTAAAATACAGACGCTAAAAACATTGTAAGAACTTCTCCTAAGTTACATGATAATAAATATCTAATAAATTTTCTTATATTATCATAAATAATTCTACCTTCCTCTACAGCAGATACTATAGTTGCAAAATTATCATCAGTCAGTATCATTGCTGCTGCTTCCTTAGTTACATCTGTACCTGATATTCCCATTGCTATACCTATATCTGCTTCCTTTATAGCTGGTGCATCATTAACTCCATCACCAGTCATGGCTACTATATTATTATTCTTTTTAAATGCTTTTACTATCCTTAACTTATGATTTGGTGATACCCTAGCAAAAACTCTTACTTTCTTAACTGCTTCTTCTAAATCATCATCACTGATTTTTTCAAGTTCTTCTCCGGATAAACCTTGATCATCACTATTACATATATTTATACTTTTTGCAATTGCCAGTGCAGTATTTTTGTGATCTCCTGTTATCATAACAGGCTTGATTCCTGCCAGCTTACATTTCATTACTGCCTCTTTTACTTCTGGTCTTGGCGGATCCATGCTACCTGCAACACCTATAAATATTAAATTATTTTCCACATCTTCTGATTTCTTTATATCCTCTTTTTTATATGCTGCTGCAATACACCTTAAAGCTTTGTTGGACATAATATCAATATACGAACATATCTGTTTCTTTTTGGCCATGGTCATAGGCTTTACTCTGCCATTTTCTAAAATATAATTACACTTATTTATAACCCTCTCTGGTGCACCCTTCATATAACAAGTCTCACAATTATCTTCCTTCATTATTACAGTCATCATTTTTCTAGTAGAATCAAAAGGAATATCATAAACTCTTTTAGCTTTTTCCACAAAGTTTTTCATTTCCTTAACATCTTTAAAAAATGCACTTATAAGTGCTGTTTCTGTAGGATCTCCCATCAGTGCTTTTTCTACTTTGCTGACGTTATAGTCATAGTTAGTATCATTACAATATACAAATGCTTTTTTCAACATTTCATAATTACTTGGCAATTCTCTATCTAATTCATATATTCTTCCATTTATAAAGATTTCTTTAACAGTCATTTTATTTTGAGTTAAAGTACCAGTTTTATCAGAGCATATTACTGATGTACACCCTAATGTTTCCACTGCTGGCAGTCTTCTTACAAGTGCATTTCTTTTTAGCATTCTATTTACACCAAGTGCTAATGCTACTGTTACTATAGCTGCTAACCCTTCTGGTATTGCTGCCACTGCTAACGAAACTCCAAGTAAGAACATTTCAGTAATATCATTACCTCTTATTATTCCTAAGATAGTTACTACAGCACAAATAACTAAACAGGCAATTACAAGAATCTTTCCTAATGAATTTAATCTTTCTTTTAGTGGTGACCTTTCTTCCTCTATATTATCCAAAAGATTAGCTATTTTACCCATTTCTGTATTCATGCCAATAGCATCAATAAGTATCATACCTCTTCCTTTTAAAATTATTGTCCCCATATATCCATGATTTTTATCTTTCGTAGTATCTTTAGAAACTCCTACAGACTCTCCTGTAAGCAATGATTCATCCACTACCATATTAGAAGCATCAATAAACTTACCATCTGCTGGTATTCTATCTCCTGCTTCTACCACCACTACATCACCTAAGGTCAATTCCCTAGACGTAATTACTTTTAAACTTCCATCTCTAATAACCTTACATGTGGGAGCAGCTAATTCCTGCAATGCTTCTAATGATTTTTCCGTCTTAAACTCTTGAACAAATCCTAATATAGCATTGACAAACACAATTATTAATATGGTTACTGCATCTGCCTTATCTCCCATTATACCTGATATAACTGTTGCAACTATTAAAACCCAAACTATAAAATCATTAAATTGAGATAAAAAAATTAATATGGCTGATTTATTCTTTTTATGTTTAAGTTCATTATAACCATATGTTTGTATCCTCTTTTCTGCTTCCCTAGTTGTTAGTCCTCTTGTGAATTCTCTTTCCTGAATCACATCTTCTCCTCCCATAAAATAACTCTTCTATAAATATATATTAAATCCAATATAAATTAAGAATTAAAAATTATGAATTTCATTGATTTTTAATTTTACATTTTTAATTATTTACAACCTTTATACTTATGCGATAAAATATTGTCATATGCTTATTTTTAGAAAATACAAAGGAGGCAATTGATTTGAAAGATATAATATATGTAACTGGTCATAAAAATCCAGATTCAGATTCTATATGTGCAGCATATTCTTATGCTGAATTTAAAAATCTAACAGGAGATACAAAAGCTGTTCCTGTAAGACTTGGTAACGTAAGCCAAGAAACACAATTTGTTCTTGATTATTTTGGTGCTAAAGCTCCAGAATTATTAAAAACTGTAAGACTTATGGTTGAAGACTTAAACTTCGATAAAATAAATCCAGTTTTACCTACACTTTCATTAAAATCTGCTTGGAATGTAATGAAAGAAAACAACATGAAGACATTACCTGTTGCTGATGAAAACAATCACTTATTAGGTGTTCTTTCTGTTTCTAATTTAACTTCTTGCTACATGGACATGTGGGACAACACAATATTATCAAAAAGCAATACTACGTTAGAAAACATATTAGATACACTTTCAGCTACAGCTTGCTATATAAATGAAAACTTAAAAACATTCCCAGGCAAAATAGTAGTTTCTGCTATGGATCCAAAGAGCATGGTTGATCATATAAATGATGGAGATATTGCTATCGTTGGTGATAGAGAGGAAGCTCAAGTAGCATTAATAGATAAGAAAGTATCATTAATGATTGTAACAGGTTCTCATACACCATGTGAAAACATCATTACTTTAGCTAGAGAAAATGGCGTTACTGTAATAGTTACTCCTCATGACTCATTCACAACTTCAAGACTTATTGTACAAAGCGTACCTGTTGAATATGTAATGGCTAAGGAAAATATCGTATCATTTACTAATGATGACTTAGTGGACGATATAAAAGATGCTATGGCTCAAACTAGATTCAGAAGCTACCCAGTAACTGATGAAAATGGTAGAGTTTTAGGAATGGTTGCTAGATACCACTTAATTTCTAAACACAAGAAAAAAGTTATCCAAGTTGACCACAACGAAAGAGGTCAATCTGTTGATGGATTAGAAGATGCAGAAGTATTAGAAATCATCGATCACCACAGAGTTGCTGATATTCAAACAAGCAATCCTATCTTCTTTAGAAATGAACCAATAGGAAGTACTTCTACAATAGTTGCTAAATGCTTCTTTGAAAGAGGTTTAACTCCATCCAAGACTGCTGCTGGTTTATTATGTAGTGCTATAATCTCTGATACATTATTATTCAGAAGCCCTACTTGCACACCTCAAGATGAAGAAATCTGTAGAAGACTTGCTGAAATAGCTGGTATTTCATCTGTTGAAGATTACGCTAAAGAAATGTTCAAAGCAGGAACTTCATTAAAAGGAAAAACTGTGGAACAAATCTTCAATCAAGATTACAAACCATTCTCAATTGAAGATATCAAAGTTGGTATAGCACAAGTTAATACAATGGATATTGATGGATTTATGCCATTAAAAGAAGAAATGTTAGCTTACATGAATGAAAAAGCAAAAGAATCATCATTAGATATGGTTATGTTATTATTAACTGACATAATCACTGAAGGTTCTCAAGTTCTTGTTGTTGGTGAAAGATCTGACATAGCTGAAAAAGCATTCAATGCAACATTAGTAGACAATACTGCTTTCCTTCCTGGAGTTCTTTCAAGAAAGAAACAAGTTGTACCGCCAGTAACAAACGTAATAACAAATGCTTAAAAAAATAAGAGATGCTTTGCATCTCTTATTTTTTTACCTATTAATTATTTAAGTAATTGTATTATTTGCTCTGGTGCAGAATTAGCCTGTGCCATCATAGATTGAGCTGCTTGTAATAATATATCACTCTTTGCATTTTTAGTAACTTCTAAAGCCATATCCGTATCTCTTATTTTTGATTCAGATGACATGGCATTTTCAGATGAATTATTTAAATTGTTAACTACAAATTCTAATCTATTTTGATATGCACCTAAGATTCCTCTTTGTTCAGATACTCTTCCAATAGCATTATCAATTACTCTTATTGACTTTTCAGCATTTTCAGAAGTAGTTATGTCTAATGCACACTCATAATTTCCATTTCCATCATTAACTTTATATTCATTGCTATACCCATCTCCTGGTCCAACTAATCTTAATGCCTTTGCAGTCATTTCATTTATAGTAATCAATACTGATTCATTTTCATTTGCTCCAACTTGAAGGTTTAGTTCAAGTTCATTTCCAGTTGCATTTCCATTAAATACTTCCAGATTACTATTTGCTCCAACTACTTGAGATGTAATGATTAATTTATTACCATCTTTAGCTAAATCAACTCCTTGTAATTTATTTTGAGTTTGAGCTATTATTGCATCAACTAATTTTTCTGGATTAGTTACACCTTTTATATCTATTTTTATAGCTTTACCCATATATGGACCATCATCTGAATTAAAAAACTGTATAGTTTGTCCATTAATACTCATACCTGTCCCTACAAGATCTTTTATATCACCTGGTGTAGCAGCAGCTTTAGAGAAATCTATTGTAGTGGAAGCTCCCTTCGCTGGTATATCTTGCCCTGCTATAGTTCCTCCTGCACCAATTTGTCCACCAGTATTAACATCTGTTACAGTAAATGCTTTATTAACAGAAGATATTCCTGTAATATTCATTGTTGCATTTGTACCTGTACTATTTCCAGAATCTAAAGCTTCAACTATAATTTGACCACCTTTAGCATATGCTCTAAAATCGCCATTTAAAGCTGGATTAGTATCAATTTGACTTTGAACTAATTTAGCTGTAGCTTCTGCTACTTTTTCAATATCTTTAGCTTCCAAAGTTCCATTGGGAGTATTAGTAATTTTAATTTGGCCTCCCGTAACTACACCATTGGGAGTAGGTGATTGAGTTATAAATCCATTTGGATCTTTTACTCCATAAGTAATATCTCCTACATTTCCATTAGGTAAATAAACATATGTAACCCCTAAATCTATTCCATTTATCTGAAAACTAAAACGATCAGGTTGAGGATAAGTATTGCTTGATATACCAGCATCTAATGTCATTGCAACCTTCATATTCTTCGTTATAGCATCATTCCCCTTAGTGTGAGTAACTTCTGTACCTGCAAAATCTAACTTTATAGGCTTTACTCCATTTCCATTGCCACCAATTAATATCTTTTTAGTATTATATTCTGTAGTATTAGCAATTCTATTTATTTCTGATGTAAGTTCATTCATTTCTTCTTGAAGAGCTTTTCTATCACTTTCAGTATTAGTGTCATTAGTAGCTTGTACAGAAATCTCTCTCATTCTTTGAATTATAGAATGAGTTTCAGTTAATGCACCATCTGCCGTTTGAATTAAAGAAATACCATCTTCTGCATTTATTGAAGCCTGATCTAATCCTCTAATTTGTGCTCTCATTTTTTCAGAAATAGCAAGACCTGCTGCATCATCTCCAGCACTATTTATTCTTAAACCTGAACTTAATTTTTCTATTGATTTAGAAGAGATTTTACTATTAATTTTCATATTTCTTTTTGAGTTCATGGCACCCATATTATGATTAATTTTCATTATTTCTTCCTCTGTTATCTAAAATTTCTCTCTATATCTATTGTCGAAAAAACTCTTATTAAATTAATAGTTTATTAAAAAATAATGGATAAAATTTATTTTAAATTTTATCCATTATTTTTTATCTAAGATTATTTATCATTTGCCACATTTCATCAGCAGCTGTAATTCCCTTAGAACTTAATTGAAAAGCTCTTTGAGCTACTATCATATCCGTCATCTCTTGTGAAAGATCCACATTGGAAGCTTCTAAATATCCTTGATACATATCGGCATCTAGAGTTCTATATACTTGAACTCCATTTAACTCTTTAAATAAATTATCTCCAACAGATGTAAATGCATCATTGCCTACTGCTGTATATACTGCAATTTCTCCAACCTTTTCAAAGTTACCATTGTTTTCTGCAAATATTTCCCCTTTTTTATTTATAGTAAAATTATCAGCTGTAAGACCTGTATTATTTTGTGAATACCCATTTGCATACTGAACCTCTAAAATATTCCCATTGGCAGTTACAAGTCTTCCATAAGAATCTAATTTAAAACTGCCATCTCTAGTATAATACCCTGTTCCATTACTGGAAATCACTTTAAAATATCCTTCACCATCTAATGCCAAATCAGTTTTTTGATTTGTTGCTTGTAAACCACCTTGGCTATTATCTTTAGTAAAATTACCAGCTTTAACTCCACTTCCTACTGTAGCTGTTTTATCATTTAATGGATTTCCCCATTCATCTAACGAAGATGAAATTAAATCCTTAAAACCTGCATTAACTTTTTTATATCCTGTAGTATTTACATTTGCTATATTATTTGATATTACATCTAATTTCTCTTGATTGGCATTAAGTCCTGATTTACTTGTCCATAATGTTGTTAACATCTATATATCCTCCTACACTTTACCTATGCTGTTAGCAGCTAAATCTAAAGTACCATCTATCATCTTAAAGATACTTTGACTACTTTGGAAATTACGCATTGTACTCATCATATTAACCATTTCATTTGTTACATTAACATTAGACCCTTCCAAATAACCTTGATGTGTTTTTACTACAGAATCCATAATAGGATTTTCTGCTGTATAATAATTATCTCCTACTTTTTTTAATGTACTATAATCTTCAAAATCAGCTGTAACCATTTGATAATTAGCTAATCCCTCAACATTTAAAATATTATTTGCTCCTAATGTATATTGATTATTGCCTACAAAAATAGGTTCCATTATCCCTGTATTCATATTTCTTCCCATTACAGAATCTCCTGAAGTAGTCTTTAAAGTTCCATCAGCTCCCACAGTAAAATCTCCATCTCTTGTATACAAATATTCATTACCTTTTTGAACTACAAAAAAACCTCTTCCATTTATAGCAAAATCCGATGAATCTGATGTACTTTTAAGTCCACCTTGAGTAAATGATTTTTGTACTGTGTCAATGGCAGCTCCCAAACTCAAACTACCTATTACACCATTTTCTCTATTACCTATGTATACTTCATTAAAACTCTTAGTAACTAAAGATTCTGATTTATATCCATTTGTATTAGCATTAGATAAATTATTTGTTATTGATGTTTGCTGATTTTCTAAAGTAATCATTGATGATAATGATGTATATAAACTTCTAATCATTAAATATATCCTCCTCATTAGCTTCTGTGGTGCTATTAGTAGTAGCATCATTACTTGAAGAATTATCATTTTCAAAAAAAACCTTACATTCATCTTCATAATGCATTCCCATAGCTCTTGCTGCTTTTTCTATTTCTGCATTTGACATTTTATTAGTGCCAGATAAAAATAATATTAATGTAGATATAATCATCCCAATTCCAATTCCCATTAAAATCTTTTTATCTCTAAATATATAAATACTTTCTTTTATTGATTGTATAATCCTCTTACTAATAATACTTCACCCTTTCCTATACTAAGTGAACTACATATTTCTTCATCACTTTTTCCTTCATCAATCATCATTTTAATATTTTCAAACTTACTATCATTACCATGATTATCCTTTAAATTATTAAAATTAATTTCAGAAATTATATCGTTATCTATACAATCCCTTTTTATATCGTTATCTAATTTCACTTGCTTTATATTCTCTTTTATATTTACATTACTATTTTCTATATTAAAAACTTCAGTTCTTAATTCTTGAATTTCTTTTTGTAAATCAAGAATACTTTCCGCCATATCTTTTCTCATATCTACAAATTTCATATCATAGTCTGTAAATTCTTTTTCTTCATTTTTTAGAATATTAGCAAAAGAGCCTCCATCATCGGCTCTTTCATTTTTTATATCTCTATTAACAACTATTAAAACTATTCCTATAACTATAAGTAAAATATGTATCACTTTTTATACCTCTATGTAATTTATTTTTTGAAGCATAACCCTTAAATTCTTAATAGCTCTACTATGTAACTGACAAACTCTCGATTCAGATACCTCTAGTACTTTACCTATTTCTTTTAATGTCAAGCCCTCATAATAATAAAGATTTAATATTGTTCTGTCTTTTTCTTTTAATTTTTCAATACATTCAGCTAATATTTCTACTTTTTCTTTATCTTCATAAGAATCATGAGGACTTGGGCTATTTTTATCTTCAACAACTCCCATAACAGTTAATTCATCATCTTCTGAAAATAGAATTCCTTCTAAAGATACTACTGACATAAAATTAATATATCTTTCGATATCAGCAACTTCTGACACAGTTATATTTAAATATTCAGCTATTTCATCTATGATTGGTTCTCTAAGTAACCTATTCTGTAATGCATCAATAGCTTCATTATACTTTGCTAATTTATCCATTGCCCCTTTAGAAATAGGCCTTGCTTTTCTTATCTGATCTATCATTTCACCTTTTATTCTTATTGATGCATAAGATGAAAATTTTATTCCCTTATCTGGATCAAATTTACTTATGGCATCCATTAACCCTATCATTCCATAACTAACTAAATCTTCATACTCTATATAAGTACTCCTTCCAATCATTATTCTAGACGCAATATATTTTACTAAAGGAATATATTGTTCCACTATTTTTTCCTTATTATCTATATTAGTCCAGCTCATTGTTACCCCTCCTTAGTTAGCTATAATTTTTGCATACATAATACATCTAATCTTCCATTTATTTTTAATTGAAACTTGGCCATTTCCCTCTCCTCCTAAGAAAAAATATCAAATAACTTATTAAATAATCCTTTTGCACCATTTCCTCTTATAGAACTTTCTCTACCCATAATTTTTTCTGATACATGCACTATGGATTTTGCTGCTTCAGATTTAGGATATTTTATTACTATAGGAATTTGATTTCTCACTGCCATGGTAATATGCTTATCCTCATATATACATCCCAAATAACTTGGATATCCATTTAAAAATTTTCTAGTTGCTAAGTCAAATTTATTAAATGTTGATTTTCCCTCTGTTTCACTTATAACTCTATTAATTACTATATTAACATGAGTTTCTATTTTAAAATGCTTAAGTGCTTTAAATAGGCTATATCCGTCCGTCAATGATGTAGGTTCTGGTGTTAAAATAAATATAGCTTCATCAGAACTAGCAATAAAAGCAAGAACTGTTCTACTTATTCCAGCACCTGTATCAATTAATATATAATCATATCCATCAATTCTATCTATTTCTGAAATAAATCTTTCTCTTTGTTCTTCTGTCAAATCTTCAATATTATTTATTCCTGTTCCTCCAGGTAATAAGTGAATTCCATGTGGCCCTTCAATAATTCCATTTTCAATTGAAACTTCACCATTTATAACATCCATAATATTGTACTTATGATATATTCCCATTAATACATCATCATTTCCCATACCAATATCAGCATCAAAAAGCAATATTTTTTTCCCTTCTTTTGCAAGAGCTATTGCTAAGTTTACTACAAAATTACTTTTACCTACTCCACCTTTTCCTGAAGTTATAGTTATAATTTTTGATTTTTCATTTAATCCACTACTTTTACTAGCTAATTGTCTTAAAATTTCTGCCTGGTCCATCATATTGAATCTTCTCCCATTATAAGCTTAATAATTTCATCTTTACTTGGAACCCTTATGTCATTTGGTACGTTTTGACCTGTAGTTAAAAAAGCTACCGGCTTATTACTTTCCTTTAATATGGTATGTATAATTCCATATGATGAAGTTTCATCTAACTTTGTAATAATAAGCTTTTCGTACTCTATTTGCTCATAACCTTTAAGTATCATCTTTACATCTTTGTTTTTAGTTGTACTACTCATAACCATAAGAGTATGATCTGGATTAGCTTTTTGAACAAAAGCTCTTAGTTCTGAAATCTGCATATTATTCTTACTGCTTCTTCCAGTGGTATCTATTAATACCACATCTAAATCTGTCATGGAATTAATTGCTTCTTCCATTTCTTTTATGGTTATAACAACTCTAAATGGTATATTCATTATTTCTGCATAAGTTTTAAGTTGTTCTACAGCTCCAATTCTATAAGTATCTATGGTGATTAACCCAACTTTTTTCTTATCCATAAGAGCTAATTTTCCTGCTAATTTTGCTATTGTGGTGGTTTTTCCTACACCTGTAGGTCCAACCAACACAACTCTACCATTTATATCTTCATTTGATATTTGTACTACCTCTGACAAATAACTTTTCATGGCTTCTTCTTTATCTTCAGCTTCATTCCAAACTCTTCTAAACTCTTCTAAATAAACAGGATTTAAATCAAGACTATTAACATAATTTAATAATAAATCTTCATTATCTTCACCTTTAGTATTATTTAATATCTCATTTAAAATACTCTTCATTTCTTTAACTTCATCTTCAAGAACATTTTTCTCTTCTTTAGGTTTTACAACATCCTTATTCATTATTGCTTTAATACTTTCAACAGATTCCTTTAACACATCACTACTTGCAAAAGTACTTTGTGGTTTTTGTGTTTTCATTGGTTCTGTAGTGTTTTCTAAGGCTGCTGTAACTTCTATAAGCTTAGGTGAAAAGTATTTTTTAAATCCTGATTGTCTTATTTTTCTTTGACTTATAATTATTGCATCTTTTCCTAATTCATATCTAATTCTCGTCATAGCCTCATTCATATTTTTAACTACATATTTTTTTATTATCATTATAAAGCTACAACTCCTTCTGTTCTTATTTGTACATCATTCGGTATTTCATTTAAAGAAAGCACCATAACATGTGGAAATACCATTTCTATAAGTTTTCTAAATACCGGTCTTATATTAGGTGATACCAAAATAATTGGTTGATTATTATAGAAATAAACACTATCTATTGTTTGACGTATTTTTTCTAAAATTCTTGTAGTTGTTTCTGGATCAACTGACGGGAATGATCCTTGCAGAGATTTTTGTGTATTATTTGCAATTATATTTTCAATTTGTGGATCTAATGTGATCACTGTAACAGTTCTATTTTCATCTACTACTGTATTACATATGGTTCTTGCCATAGCAAATCTTACATATTCAGTTAATAACTCTATATCCTTAGTATTTCTTGAATTATCTGCTAAAGATTCAAAAATTGTTACAGTATCCTTTACTGGTACTTTTTCTCTTAATAAATTTTGTAATACCTTTTGTACTTCACCGATGGTCATTAAATCAGGTATAAGTTCCTCTACAACTGTGCTATACTTCTCCTTCATATTATCAACTATCATCTTAACTTCTTGACGTCCTAATAATTCATGTGCATGAGATTTTATAGTTTCAGTTAAGTGAGTAACCATTACTGTTATTGGATCTACCACTGTAAATCCTCTTATTTCAGCTTCTTCTTTTTGATCTGCATTTATCCATACAGCTGGCAGACCAAATGTTGGTTCAATAGTTTTAATTCCTGGCATAGTGCCACTTTCTCCTGATGGATCCATACAAAGAAGCATGTTTGGCATCAATTCAGAAGAAACTATCACTGTTCCCCTAATTTTTAATATGTACTCATTATTTTTAAGCTGTAAATTATCCCTTATTCTAATAGGCTGTACAATTATACCCATTTCAATGGCACACTGTCTTCTAACTGAAGCTATTCTTTGTAATAAATCTCCACCATTTCTTTCATCAGCTAAAGGTATAAGACCATATCCAATTTCAACTTCCATAGGTTCTACAGAAATTAAATTCATAACATTCTCAGGTTCTTTTCTTATTTGCTCTTCTTGCTCTTCAACTTCTTGAACCATGGCAACTTCTTGTTTCTTTTCCTCTTCCTTTATAAGCATAAATGATAATCCACCCATAGATGCCCCTGCCAATGCAAATGGCACTGTTGGCATTGATGGTATTATTGCAAAAGCAAACATTATTGCTGCTGCAATTCCAAGAGCCACTGGGAAAGCTGATAACTGAGTAGTTAAAGTTTTACCAAAATTATTTTTTGAATTTGATCTAGTTACAAGAATACCAGCAGCAGTAGAAATAAGTAATGCTGGAACCTGACTTACAAGCCCATCACCTATTGTTAAAATAACAAAACGACTAGCTGCCTCTCCAGCTGACATACCCATTTGAGTAATACCAATTATAATTCCACCTAAAACATTTATTACAGTAATTATTATACCTGCTACAGCATCACCTTTAACAAACTTAGATGCCCCGTCCATGGTTCCATAAAAATCTGCTTCAGACTGCAAATCAGCTCTTCTTTTTTTAGCTGTTGCTTCATCTATTAATCCTGAATTTAAATCAGCATCAATACTCATTTGCTTACCAGGCATTGCATCTAATGTAAATCTTGCAGAAACTTCTGCTACTCTAGTAGACCCATTAGTTATAACAAGAAACTGTATTATCATAATTATTAAGAATATAATAACTCCAACAACATAATTTCCACCAACTACGAAATCACCAAAGGCAGTAATTATACTTCCTGCATCACCTTTACTTAATATAAGTCTTGTGGAAGAAATATTAAGTCCCAATCTAAATAAAGTAACTACCAATAGTAATGTTGGGAAAACTGATAATTGTAATACACTTGTGGTAAACATAGTAATCATTATTACAATAATGGATAAAGTTATGTTGAGTGCCAGTAAAATATCTAAAACTATTGATGGTAATGGTATTATTATCATAAGTACAATACCAATTACCCCAAAAGCCACCAACACATCAAGATTTTCTTTTAAATTAAACTTTCTATCGATAGCCAATTTCATCAATCCTTTTAATTATCTTATTTTTTCATCTTATATATAGCCACAAGAATTTCAGCTACAGCTTGATACATTTCCTGTGGTATTTCTCTGTCCAATTCTACTTCTTTATAAATCATTCTTGCTAAAGGTTTATTTTCTATTATTGGCACATCATTTTCCTTTGCCTTTTCCTTAATTCTAATGGCTAAATGATCTATTCCCTTTGCAACTAATTTAGGAGCATTATTCTGTCCATCTTCATACTTTATAGCTACAGCTATATGAGTTGGGTTGGTAATAACTACAGTGGCATCTCCCACGGCATTCATCATACCTTGAGTTATCATGGCTCTTTGTTTTTGCTTTATCTTAGCCTTTACCTGTTGATCCCCTTCCATCTGCTTATATTCATCCTTTATTTCTTGCTTAGACATTCTAAGCTCTTTATTATGAAACCTAAATTGAATAAAATAATCGGTAGCTGCTAGCACTATTAAAAGTATTACTATTTTAGTAAATAAACCAACAACTATCTGTTTTATTTCACTACCTATGCTTGAAACATTTAATGTTGATATATGAAGAATATCATTATACTTATCTTTCATATAAGAATATGTAATGTAAGTAACAATAGTTACCACCAATAGATTCTTCAAAAGATCAAAGGCGCTTTTATTAGAAAACATATTTTTAATACCATTTAAAGGATTAAGCTTTTTTAAAGAAGGTTTTAATGGTTCTCCAGTTAATAAAAATCCTGTTTGCATTAAACTAGCTATTATTCCTGCAACCATTATAGGTATTGCTACCAATATAACTGTTGAAGCAAATTTAGTTAAAGAATTACTTGCAACGGACTTTAATAAACCATCTGTTAACTCCATAGAGCCTACATTGCTTAAATAATAAATTATTATTTCTTTAAAGTTATTAATTATCTTATCACTTAAAGTCATAATCACCAATAAAGTTGCTATGGTAGTAAGAGCAATTCCTACATCTTTACTTTTAGCAATTTGACCTTTTTTTCTAGCATCAGATTTCTTTTTAGGAGTAGCTTCTTCTGTTTTATCATCTGACATAAAAATAAGTGCTACAGGAGCTACATTTAATATTCTTCTTATAACTGAAGGTAAATAACTTAAAGCACCTATAAAAACTTTATTTATTATTGCTATAGAAAGTGTAATCATTAATAACCCTACTATCATCTTTACAGGCATACCTAAAATCATTACATTTATTTGTGGAACTACTCTAGATACTAATCCCATACATATATCTGTCATTATAATTATAATAACTATAGGTAATGCAATTTTTATTCCCATAAAGAAATATTCTATTATTATCTGCATACTTTCCATCATAGATTCTGATGAAATTATTGATGAACCTACAGAAACAACTGAAAAACTTTCTATTAACGACTTAATAATCAAATGATGTGCATCTGTTATAAAAAATAATACTAAAGTACAATATTCAAGTAATTTTCCTGTGGCAGTAGTAGTTGATGATGCACTGGCATCTGCCAGTGACAACATACTAAATCCTATATGAAGATCAATCCAACTTCCAGCAAGCTTTAATATTTGAAATAAACTTTTAGTTACAAGTCCTAAAAGTGCTCCAGTAATCCCTTCGTTTAAAAAGTATATCAGTAGCTTATTATTATTATTTATAATTTCCATACTTGCATTGGAAACCGTTGGTTCAATTGCAAAAGCTAAAATCATTGGAATAGCTAATTTCAGTACCTTTGGTGTTCCATTTGGAAAAATAATATTAAAAACTATAAAAAATGCTGATAACCTTACGAAGATAAACATAACAGTAAAAATAATTTCTGAATCTATCATTTATCCTCCTAAGATATCTTAGTAATGATATTATATATATTTTCTGTATATTGAACCATAGTTTTTGATATCCAAGAAGCTAAAAATAATCCTATTGCACATATTCCTAACAATTTTGGAACAAAAGTTAAAGTTTGTTCCTGTATTTGGGTTGTTGCTTGAATTATACTTATTATAAGACCTATAATTAATCCAGCAGCTAAAAAAGGTCCTGCCACCTTTATTACTGTCATTATAGATTCTTTTATTATTCCATTTAATAACGCTTCACTCAATTTTATTCACCTCACGAAAAACTTGTAATTAATGATTTTATAATTAAATTCCATCCATCTACCATTACAAATAATAACAATTTAAATGCCAAAGATATAACTGTTGGTGGAATCATCATCATACCCATAGACATAAGCACACTGGCTACTATCATATCTATTACCATAAATGGTACAAATAATAAAAACCCTATTTGAAATGCTGTTTTTAATTCACTTATGGCAAAAGCAGGAACAATAGAGTATAAAGGAATATTTTTTCTTGTTAACTCTCCACTATTAAGCTTTGCGGCATCAACAAATAATTCCAAATCCTTTTGCCTTGTTTCTTTTAACATAAAATCCTTTATTGGATTAGATGCATTTTCAAGTGCTTGCTCAAAAGTTATTTCTTCATTTGAATACGGCTTTAATGCAACTTCATTTATTTCTGTATATACTGGTTGCATTATGAAAATAGTTAAAAAAATAGCTAATCCAACTAAAATTTGACTAGGTATTGATTGCTGCGCTCCTATGGCATTCTTTAATAATGAAAATACCACCGTTATTCTAGTAAATGATGTAAACATTATTATAAATGATGGTAATAATGTTAACATTGTAAAAAATATAAGTATTTTTATACTATCCACATAATCTGCTGGAGTATCTCCACTACTAACAGATAAATTAAAATGTGGCGATGCAAAAGCTTCCTTTGGAATCATGAAAGTAATTGCTATTATAAAAAACACTATTAATTTATAAGCTTTTTTATTTTTCATATTTATTTTTCCTTTTCTTTAGTTTATTTATTACTTCCCCAAAAGGCTTTATAATATTATTAAAAGCTTCTTTATTTTTTTCAATTTCAAATTTCTTTAAAACTTCAATCTCATTTAGCTCTTCTTCAGTTAGCTCTTTTATAAATTCACCTTTAGAAGGTGATACTGACATTACATATGCTTTTTTTCCTATCTTTATTATTTGTAAAGATACATCTTTTGATAACTGAGTTCTTTCAATTACTCTTATAGTTTTTCTTGAATTTACCTCATTTAATTTGCTTTCATTAAATTTTAATAGTAAGAGCATTAAAAGTATAAGAACTATTAATGTTCCTATAATTTTAATACTCATCAATACAAATTCCATATATATGTACTTCCTATTATTGAACTAAAAGTTCATTAAATTTAATATCTATAATAGTTCCAGATTTTAAATTTGAATTTAATCTTTGTACTAAATCTCTCTTTAAATTAACTTCATTATCAGCAGTAAAATCTGAAGTTTTTAAAGATTTTAAATAAAATATTGCTGAATCTCTTAAAGCAACAAGCTTAGTAGTAATTTCTTCTCCTACTTCTGTATTAGCACTGTCATAAGTAACAGTAGCAGTCATTTGCACATATTTTTTGCTACCTTCATCACTTAAATTTACAAGCAATTGCCCTAATTCAGTATAAGCTTCTACTATTGGTGCTTCTTCAGCATTTGCCTTTGACATACCATAATATACTCCAGCAAAAACTCCTCCACCTAGCAGTAATAATGCTACAACTATAATAATAATTAGTTTACCTTTACCTTTTTTCTTTTCTTCTGCCATTTCTTACTCCTTATCATCAGCTATAATTAAAATATTTACTCTTCTATTTTTAGCCATATTTTCTTCAGTATCATTAGGCACCACTGGATGATGTTCACCATATCCTGTAGCACTTAATCTTTTTGGATCTATGCCTGTATTTTCAACAAAATATTTTACTACATTTACAGCTCTATCCACTGACAATTCCCAGTTAGAAGGGAATTCTGCTGTAGAAATAGGTCTATTATCAGTATGCCCTTCTACTACAATAGTATTATCTATAGAAGATAATAATTCTGCAATAGATGCTAATACTTCCTTGCTATCTTCCCTTAAAGTTGATTTTGAAGTTTCAAAAAGTATACTTTCTCTAACTTGAATGGCAACACCTTGTTCAGTTTCAATTATTTCCACTGCCGCTTCTAATTCATGCTCCTTAACAAATTTACTTACTTGATAGTACATACTTTCTTCAATATTTTCACCATCTACAGTATCTGTTGGTGTTTCTCCACCAATTAAAGGAACATCACCATTATATAAATTATATTCTAAAATACTATCACCAACTTCACCTGCCATTACACTTCTGAAAGCTTGAGAAAGTGCTCTCATTTTAGCTTCATCAGTAGAAGACATTGCATATAAAAGAACAAAAAAAGTCATCAAAAGAGTAACACAATCAGAGTAGGTAGCTAACCATTCATCACCGCTTGGTTCATCACGCTGTACTTTTTTCCTTGCCATAACTTATGCAACTCCTTCTGTATTTTCTGTATTACTATTTATATATTCTAATCTTTCTTTTGCAGATAAATAAGTTAAAAGTTTTTCTTCTACAATTCTTGGGTTAACACCTGATTGTATTGCTAAGATACCTTCTAACATCATAGTTCTTGTACCAGTTTCTAATGCACATTGTCTTTTTAAATTTGCACCTATTGGATTACAAAAGTAATTAGCTAGGAATGAACCATAGAAAGTTGTAAGAAGTGCAACTCCCATACCAACAGCTATACTTTGAATATCATTTAAGTTTTGCATCATTTGAACTAGCCCTATTAATGTACCTATCATACCAAATCCTGGAGCATATCCACCCCAAGCAGTATACATACCTGCCACATTCATTCCTCTATTTTCAGTTTCATATATGTCTAGCTCTAATATTTCCTTAATAGTTTCCGGCTCAATACCATCAACAACCATTTGCATACCCTTTTTTAAGAATGGATCTTCTAAATTACTTATATCTTCTTCTAAAGATAATAAACCGTCTTTTCTTGCTCTTTGTGAAAGATTTGAAAACTGTACTATTATATCTTTTTGAGAAGCACTATTTTCTTTAAATGCATTACCAAGACTTCCAAACATCTCTTTGATTTCATCCATAGTATATGTGATAAATAAAGCACTTAAAGATCCTCCAACACATATGAATATTGATGGAATATCAATAAATATACTAAAAGGACCTCCAGAAACAATTCCATATCCTATTAAGGCAGCTCCAAGTACAAACCCAGCCGGCGTCATAATATCTGTTTTCTTCACATCAATTTCCCCCTAAATTCTATACGTAGCTATTCTATTTTTATATCTTATAACCTTATCTTTTACTTCATGTATAGTTTCTAAAACAATATACTTTTTCCCATTGGTAAGTGTTATTAAAGTTTCAGGAACTTCTTCAATCTTTTCTATATGATCTGCATTTAAAGTAAATTCTTTATTATTCATTGCTGTTAAATCAATCATACTAACACCTTTCTTGCTTATTGAATTACCAATAATGAATCAATTAAAAATAATTAACTCATTTTTGGTAATTCAATTTTTTACTATAATTTATGAGCTGAATGATAAATTAAATTTAATCCATCATTCATTGCTCATAATTGATAATTTACAAACTATCTCTTTAAGTTAATTATTTCTGAAAGAATTTCATCACCTGTAGTGATTGTTTTTCCTGCTGCTTGGAAAGCTTTAGTAGCAACTATCATATCAGTAAATTGTTCTGCCATATCTACTCCTGACATTTCTAAATATCCTTGAAGAATATCTCCATATCCTGAGCTATTCCTACCGGCAGTACTATTTTTACCACTTGAAATTATTGCTGCTCCTGAACTTCCTGATGGTTCATACATATTATTTCCTATATCTGTTAAACCAACTTCATTTTTAAAGCTTGACATAGCTATTTGACCAAGAGCTGTTATTTCACCAGTTTCTAATACACCTGTTATTAATCCATCAGCAGATATATTAAAACTCTTTACAGCAACATCTGTTCTTGTACCCTGTGCATCAATTTTTGTTACTTTATCAGGTATTTTTAAAGATACTAATTTATCATCTATAGCTTTTGTACTATTATTTGATTCAACATATAATACATTTCCATTATCCTCTATATTATCAATTTTAGTATTTTGCTGAGGATCTGTAGTTTCCATAGCAAATCCTAAAACTCTATAACCTTTTGAAGTTAAAAGATTACCTTCATTATCTAATACAAAAGAGCCATCTCTTGTATATGCCACTGAACTATTAGCTGGCATATTTTCTACTCCATTATCCTTTATTGTTATAGCATCAGTATTTCCTCCTGTAAGTGCTGGTCCAGTAGCTACCATAAAGTATCCACTTCCATCTACTGCTACGTCAAGAGATCTTGATGTTGATTGCATTGAACCTTGAGACATTATTTTATCAATACTTGAAATTTGTGCTCCAAGACCTATTTGCTTACCATTAACACCTCCTAAAGAATCTGATGCTGCACTAGCACTACCTAATGTTTGACTTATTGTAGTACTGAAATTTACTCTTGACCCTTTAAATGCTGTTGTACTTACATTGGCTAAGTTATTACCTATAACGTCTAACTTAGTTTGATTTACTTTCATTCCTGAAATCCCTGAATATAACGATCTTAACATAAATATTTCCTCCTAAAAATTTTTCATTTATTTCTTGCTTCTATCTTTCCACAAGACAAGGCCTCCATATTTGGTCCAGCCTAATAAATTTTTATAATATAACTACACTATCTATATTGGTAAAAACATTATTTTCTGCTCTTTCTTTCTCTACAGCAGTTATTATTGTTCTATTTTTTATATTAGCTATTAATGCCACATCCTTATATATAAACACTGCATTTTTAGCACCCTTTTCTTTTGCTAAATCAAAACCATTATTTATCACATTCATATCATCTCTTGAAAAGCTTATTTCATTGAATCTTTTACAAGCATGTTTAGATAAAATAAATCCTTCATTTTCTGTCTTTATATTATTTAATACATCATTAAAGCTAACTTCCCCTGTATTACCATTAGTTAATTTTGATTCACTTTCCAGGTTAAAAAAATTACCTACAGCATATGCTCTTCCATTAACTATTCTATACCCCATAACTCACCTTCTTTTGTTATATTGGAGTATCTTGCACCTTTTCAACTAAACTATAGTCGTAAGTCTTTACTTCTCCATCTAAAAGCTTAACTTTAATATTTATAGCACCATTTTCTCTAGATACAGACATAACTTGTCCTGTTACCTTTTCATTATTACCATTTTCTTTACTTTCAGTAAGCTCCACATATTTTCCTATATAAGAACTTGCTGTCATCATTGCAATATTTGTATTCATATTGTTTAAAGCTGAAAGTGATGAGTCTCCTACATCTAAAACCGTTTGAATACTACTCATTGGAACATCAATATACTTTGTTTGATTATCCTCATAAACCTCTATTGATACTGTATAACTCGTCCCATTGTTTCCACTTACACCTCTAACTATACCAGTGTAAGGAATACCTTTATTATCAAGAACATTAACTGTAACACCTTTACCTACTAAGTTATATGCTGCTGAATTAGACATTGTAGTATTTAAATTAGACATTTGTTCCATAGTTGAAAACTGTGCTAATTGTGATATGTATTGTGTTGAATCTGTATCAGCCGTTGGATCTAAATTAGATAATTCTGCCACTAATATTTGTAAAAATGCATTTTTATCTACACTTCCACCTGCTTCAACAATTGAAGTTCCTCTATCAGTTTTTCCTCCAACAGTATAATTACCACCAGCTCTACTTTGCCCTGAAATTGTACTTATATCTGACATATGTATTCTCTCCTATGCTAATAAGTTAACATTAGAAATTTCTTCTGAAATTTCTTCATTTTCTTCTTTATGTATATTTATAGAATCATTATCTTCTACAGAATAATTTTCTTTATTTCTTTCATCATTAAATTCATTACTAAAACCTTGTCCACTATAATAAGTAGTATCTTCATATAAGCCAATATTTACTTCTTTAATAATTAAACTTTCATTGCTTAAATGCTTTTTAATTTCTTCCATATTAGAATTTAACAATGTATATGTTTCTTTAGATGTTGATTTAATATCTGCCTTCATTATTCCATCTTCAGATATTATCTTTATGGTTATTTCACCTAATTCCTTAGGATATATCTTTACAGTAAGTTGCTCCACTTGATTTTTAACCATATACTTAACATTAGAAACCACATCAGTAGCTACTGTTTCTCTTGAAACTGCCACAGGTTTCACCTCTGATATTAGACTTGAAGCAACATCATTTTTACTATTTAAAACTTCTGTAAATATAGGTGTGTCTTCAACTATGTAATCTTCAACTTTATTTATGTCTTCATCCATTGTCATAAGCTTGGCTAAAATATCTTCTTCACCTTTTTGCTCACCATTAGATTTATCTATATTAAATACCATCTTTAACATTTCAACACCTTGTGAAGTATCTTTTTTACTTTCGCCTTTAGAACTATCCACAACTTCTATAAATTTATCCTTTTTAATTTCATTGCCATCTTTATCACACAAAACAGTTAATATTTTATCTATATTATCTGTTGTAACAACTTTATCTTCTTCTAAATTTAAAGTTTTAACAATTTCTTTAATAGGCAAATTGATTATATTAGATAATGTTTCTTCATTTAAATCTATATTTTCACTATTATTTAAAGACACTTCTTCTATTACATTTTCAAATATATTAATATTTTCTGATTCAAATACAGTATTATTTTTAAGCAAATTTATATTTTCTAACACATTAGAGTTATTGTTATTTATTGGCTCTGATGAAATATTTAAATCAGCAATTTCACTTAAATAATTTATATTTTTTAAAGTATTGATACACTCTAAACTAGAAGTATTACCAAATTCTAAGCTAGAAGTATTGCCAGATTCTAAATAAATTTTTATAGGTAAATTACTATTATCAATAACTGGAATATTTAATGCTTGAAGTAATACCATTACTTCTTCAATTATTTCCTCCTTAGTTCCATTTTCAATTTTTTCAATAACTTCAGTTTTATCTATAGCTTCATTTATATCTTTAGATACATTCTCAACAGTTGTTTTGTTATCTTCTGTAGTTTTAGAAAGAGAATCTTCCTTGGAACTCATCACTGATTTAAAATTACCATTACTGCTTTTATTTTCAGTTTTAACTGAATTATCACCATTAACATTACTGTTATTATCAACTTTTCCCATATTGGCTATTACAGCATTTAAATTACCTAAATCCATGTTCTTTCACCTCCTTTCCAATCTTTCTCATATGGGCATATAGTGCAAATTCATCATTGGCTATTTCTTCTTTTCTTTTTTCATCTGCCATAAACTGATTAAATCTCTTTTCTCTTAATATATCTACAGTTTTTCTTTCAATTTGCCTAACCTTTAATTGCTCTCTTCTATAATCTACTTCTTTTTGTTTTTTCTCTATTTCTATTTCAGTTTGTTCAATACCTTTATTTAAAGCTATTAAATAATTTTTCTTTAATTTTTGATATATAACAGTTTCTCCTGCTGCAATTCCATTATATTGTTTATACTTATCATTAAGATCATTTAACTTATTAATGGACTTTTGCAGTTCCTGCTGACTATTATTAAAAAGCTTCTTACCTTCTTCTTCTCTTGTTTTTCTCATTTCTAACAATTTCTCAAGAGAAAATTTAAATCCATTTGCCAAAATTAATCTCTCCTAAAATTATCATCCAAATATAGCAAATAAATTATTTAAATTATCTGCAAAAGTTGTTTTTTCATCAATTCCTTGCTTTAAATAAGCATTAATACTATCATTAAATTGAATAGCTAAATCTATCTTTTTACTGGAGCCCTTAACATACGCTCCTAAATTTATAAGGTCTTCTGATTCCTTATAAGTAGCAAGTAAATCTCTTGCTTGTGATGATACTGCTTTATGCTTATCATCAGCTATTTGAGACATTAATCTACTTACGCTATTTAATACATCAATGGCTGGGTAATGATTCTTGTGAGCCAATGCTCTTGACAGAACTATATGACCATCAAGTATACCTCTTACTGTATCTGCAATAGGCTCATTAAAGTCATCACCATCAACTAGCACCGTATAAAAACCTGTTATGGAACCAACATCTGATGTACCAGCTCTTTCTAAAAGTTTTGGTAACTTAGCAAAAACTGACGGTGTATACCCCTTTTGTGCTGGTGGCTCTCCAATGGCAAGTCCAATTTCTCTTTGCGCCATGGCAAATCTTGTTACAGAATCCATCATAAGAATAACTTTCTTACCTTTATCTCTAAAGTATTCTGCTATGGCAGTGGCTGTTAATGCACCTTTAACTCTTTCTAAGGCTGATTTATCAGAAGTAGCACAAACTACCACTGATTTTTTCATACCTTCCGGTCCCAAGTCTTTTTCAATAAACTCAAGAACCTCACGGCCTCTTTCTCCAATTAGACATATAACATTAACATCTGCCTCGGCTTCTCTTGCAATCATTCCTAATGTTGTACTCTTACCTACTCCTGAACCTGCAAAAATACCTATTCTTTGTCCATCACCACAAGTTAAAAAACCATCAATGGCTCTTACCCCTGTAGGTAGTATATCCTTTATTCTTTTTCTTTTTAATGGATCTGGTGGTTGATTTTCTAAAGGATATGGTGTTCCAGTTAAAAGTTCTCCACCATATATTGGTTTACCTAAACCATCTAATACCATTCCCATTAAATCATCAGAACACTGTACTTCAAGAGGTCTTCTTTCAGGAACAACTATACATCCTGGAGATATACCTACAAGTTCACCTAAAGGCATTAATATGACTTTGTTGTTTTTAAATCCTACCACTTCACAACTTACAGGATTATTATAAACATTATATATAGTGCAAACTTCCCCAACAAAAGCTTTTATTCCCTGCACTTCAATGGTAAGACCTATAACTTCACTTACTATACCTTCACAGTAAGTAGTATCTATTTCATTAACTCTTTTCCTAATTAAATTAAAATCTATATTAAGCATCTTCTTCACCACAAAATTCCTTTATAGATTCTTCTAATTTTTCTAAGCTAACATCTAAACCAACTACAACTTTACCTGTACTTTTTTCCAAAACTGCATTTCCAAGTTCCATTAATGGATCTTCAAGAACTAGTATTTCCCCAGAAATAGCATATGACTTTTTCCATTCATTAACTTTAGACTCAATGGCTACAATATAGTTTCCATTACATTTTATAACTATATTTTCCTCACCTCTAAATTGCTCCAGTACAGGATTAATTAAGCTTATAACACTTTCATCATTTTCAAAATTTTTATTTGTTATAATCTTTGCCATTTCCAATGAAAGTTTCACTATTTCCTTTTCTTTTTTTATTTTATAATCTTCCACTTGCTTTTCAGCACTTAATAAAATTTCTCTAGCTTTTTTTACAGCTTCTTCTATGATACCTTTAGCTTCTTCCTTTGATTCTGCATATCCCTGCTTATTGCCATCTTCATATCCATTATTTACACCTTGAGCATATCCTTTTTCATAAGCTTCTTTTTCAATATTTTTTGAATATTGAAAAGCTTCCATAATAATATGATCAGAATCTTTTCTTGCCTTATCTAATATACTTGCCCCAATGGCTTCATAGCTTTTAATTTGACTATTTTCGATTTCTTGAAAATGTTGCTCTTCTTCAGTAACAACACATTCTGTTACTATTTTAATATCACCTTTAACAGATGTATTACTAGATTTTATAAGATTACATGATGAGTGCATCTTCTCCACCTCTTGAAATAATTATTTCTTGTGCATCTTCTAATCTTCTAATAACAGCTACAATTTGTTGTTGTGCTTTTTCAACATCAGTTAATCTTACTGGCCCTAAGTATTCAATATCTTCTTTTAATGAAGCTGCTGCTCTCTTAGATTGATTTTTATAAATAACATTTGCCACTTCTTCTGAAGCTCCCTTAAGAGCAAGAGCAAGCTCTTTAGTTTCAACATCTCTAAGAATTCTTTGAATTGCCACATCATCAAGAGTAATAATATCTTCAAATACAAACATACAGCTTTTGATTTTCTCTGCAAGCTCATAATCTTGTTCTTGTAAGCTTTCAGTTATATTCTTTTCAGTTGTTCTATCAACTTGATTTAATATACCTACTAAAGTATCTATTCCACCTAATACTGTAGTTTCAGTTTTAACAATAGTAGATAACTTATCATCTAATACTTTTTCTATTTCTCTAATAACATCTGGTGATGTAGTATTCATAGTAGCTATTCTTAAAGCTACTTCACTTTGAATTTCCTCAGGTAGCTCAGAAATTATCTGAGCTGCCTTTTCCACTTGTAAATAGCAAAGTATTAATGCAATGGTTTGAGGATGTTCATAATTAATGATATTAAGTATTTGCTGAGCATCTGCCTTTCTTGCTATGGCAAAAGGTCTATTAAGTTGTGATGCTTCTGCTACCTTGTTTAATATTTCCCCTGCTCTTTGTGGTCCTAAAGCTTTAGATAGTAATTCTTTAGCATAGTCAAGTCCACCTTCTAGAAGATAATCTTTAGCCTTATTCATTTCTAAAAACTCTTGTAATATGCTATGTCTTTGCTCTGATGTAACAGTTGAAATATTTGCTATTTCATAAGTTATCTTTTGTATTTCATTTTCAGGTAATCTTTTTAAAATATCTGCTGATGCTTCTGGCCCTAAAGTAATAAATAATAGAGCTGACTTTTGAATACCTGTTAATTGTTTTTTCGCCATTTATCTATCTCTCACTTTCTACTAACCAAGATTTAACTATATCAGCTACCTGTTGTGGCTTTTCTGCTGCATATTTCTTAATTTCATTTTCAATATGTATATTTTCATTTGGAACTTCAAACTCTATAGGTTTTAATTCTTCTTCCTCTACTTTTGAAATCTTATCTTCTATAACTATATCCAGTAGATTTCCTTCTTCTTCTGTAACTACTTCTTTATTAACCTTTTTCTTTTTACTTCTTAATACAATAAATACTATTAATAAAATAGCACCTACTACTCCTGCAATAATCATATAAATCATATTGTTATTATTTGCTTCTGGCTCTGCAAATGGATCAGTAATATTTCCTGTATCTTTAGTGTTAAATGTAATTCCTGCTACACTAACTGTATCTCCTCTTTCAGCATTTAACCCTACTGCTGCTGACACAGATTGTTCAATGGCAGTTCTTAATGCATCATTGATTTCTCCATCAACTATTACTGATGCACTTAATGATTTAACTTCACCTGGAGCTTTAATTTTTATTGTTTCAGTTTTTCCAACTTCATAATTAGTTGTTTGTTCTTCAGTTGTGCTCTTTGTGTTTTTATCATTGGTAACTATTGTATTTCCCATATTTTCATCAATTACACTTCCGCTACCACTTGCATTATCATTACCTTCTGATGAATTATTCTCACTTTTTGAAGTCTTTTGACTGATTATTACTTTATTAGGATCCACCACTGTTTCTGTAACCTTTGTTGAATCAAAATCTAAATCAGCACTTACCATTACTTTAACTTTTCCATTTCCTAATACCGGTGTTAACAGTTCTAAAATTGATTTTTGTAATTGAGCTTCATACTTCTTTTCTAACTCTAATTGAGTTGCAATGGAAGTAGAAGTTACATTTTGATCACTATTTTCATCTAATTTAAAGCTTGAATCTTCTGATAAAAGATTCATATTGCTATCCATTACTTGAATATTATCCTTAGATATGGCTGTACTTCCTGAAACTAAAGCCACTATTGATTTAACTTGCTCTTGTGATAAAGTTTTTCCTGCTACTAACTTAACATATACTGCTGCACTTCCTGGTTCTTTTTCATCGGCAAATACCGAATTTGTAGGAAGAGTAATATGTACTCTTGCATCACTTATTTGTTCAAAACTCTTTATGGTTTTTTCTAATTCACCTTGTTGCATTCTAAGCTTTTTAATTTGAAATTCTTCTTCAGTCATACCAAAAGAGCTTCCTGAGTCCATTAGTTCATAGCCTGTACTTCCCATAGTTAAATTAGAAGCTAATTGTAATCTAAGCTTATCTACTACAGATTTATCTACTAAAATTGAATCACCTTCAACTTTAAAATCTACACCTTGCTCCTCCAATGCACTTAAAACTGTTTTTGAATCTGCTGAGTCTAAACCTGAAAATAAAACAGAATATTTATTGGAAGATTGATAAAAAAACAATGATGAAATAGCTATGATAAGTGTTATAGCAGATACAATTGACGCTATCTTTACACCTTTGCTTAAATTTTTAAATTTTTCTAAAAGCTTTTTAAAAACTTCTAAAAACTTGTCCATGCTTAAGCACTCCTAACTATATTTGTAAATTTGTTAATTCTTTAATTGCTTCTGTTAATTTATTTCTAACTTGCACTGCTGTTTGTAATGCCAATGAAGCTTCTTCTGCCGCCAGCATTACCTCATGAATTTCCACATCTTCACCTAAAACAAGTTTATTTGTCATTTCATCAGAATAAACTTGTTTATCATTGACAGCTTGTAATGCACTTTTAAATACTTGTCCAAATCTATCTTTATTTTCATCTTCTATTGCTATTCTTTTTTCAAATATTTTTTCACTGGGTGTAAAATTGTCTATCTTCATTTGTTATATCCTCCTATTTTCCTATAGATAATGCTGTAGTAAACATTGATTTAGATGCACTTAATGCATCAGCATTAGCTTCATATGTTCTAGTAGCAACTATCATATCTGCCATTTCATTTAATATGTTCACATTAGGCATAGTTACATATCCGTCTTCATCAGCGTCCACATGAGTAGGATCGTACACCCTTTCCAGCTCTGATTCATCATTTACTATTCCCACTGCTGATATACCTTTGCATCTTCCTGCTTCATCTAATGCTTCCTTAAAAACAGCTACCTTTCTCACATATGGTCCACCATTTTCTGTTCTTGTTGTTTGAGCATTTGCCACATTAGAGCTTATGGTATCCATTCTTAATCTTTCTGCTGATAATCCACTGGCACTAATTCTCATTGAATCAAACATTCCCATTTTAATTTCCTCCAATCACAGTTTTCATTGATGCTAACTTTCCACTGGCACGTGATGTTAATGCTTGATACATTAAAGTATTTGCTGCTTGATTTACCTTTTCTAAATCTAAGTTAACATTGTTTCCATTTTCATTCATGCTTGTATCTTCGTCTCTAACAGTAGTAATACTTCCTGGTTTTTCCTTTTGAATATGTTTTTCATTGGTTGCCTTCATATTAAAACCAGAATCTTTATATTTTTCTTCAAAAACAACTTTAAAAGCCTTATATCCACTGGTGTTAACATTTGCTATATTATTGGCTATAGTTTCACTTCTTACAGCAGCGGCATTTAATCCTCGCTTTATTAAGTCATATGTATTTAAACTATTAGACAATTAATTTCCCTCCAAACTCTATAAATGTCGAAACTTTAGTTTTAATTATATTACATTTAATGAATGTTTTCTACATGATTTTTAAAATAATTTAATATATTATTAGCATTTATAAAACTTTAAACTATTTTTTCTGATAATATTAAATAACATTGAATTTTCAAACAGAAAAACATTTTCAACTTTTAAATTCAAAATAAAATTTTTATAGTTTTTTTCTAAATTTATTCCATTATCTACTTCTATTTACTTAACAAAAATAAAAAAAGAACTAAAATGAATTTTAACCACATTTTAGTTCTTTTATTATATGTTTAACTTTATTATTTAATTTTTTGCTTTATATTTTTATTTATTTTACAAATTTCATTATTTTTATTTAAAAACTCGATTACATCTCTAGTATTTACAATTTCATTTTCTATATAAAATAGATTGTATATTATCTCCATTAATTTATAATCTTCTAGTTCGTCTACACAAATTCTAATATTTTCATTTTTAAAAACTTCTTCAACATTTGGTCTTCCAACTTTAAAAAAATCACTTTTATTATACATTATCCATGTTACATGTTCTTTTTCTTCTTTTTTTTCCGCTAAATCATATGCTCTATTTAATGCATTAATAGAAAATACTTCTGTATCTAATCCTCTAATAATTCCTTCGGGGCTACCTGGACTAACATAATCATAATTATTATCCAAAAAATATTTAACTAAGTAATCTATTATTGTTGGTTCTATCATTGGACAATCACTTGTAACCCTTACAATTACATCTGCATTATAATATTTTGCTGCATCATAATATCTCTTTAAAACATTTTCCTTGTCCCCTCTAAAATATTCAATAGAATTTTCAATACAAAATTTTTCTATTTCATCATCTTCAATCTTATTTGTTGTGGCAATAATTATTTTATCTATAAAATGAGTTCTTTTTACTCTCTCAATTACATGATATAGCATTGAATAACCAGCTAAATTTTTAAAAACTTTATTAGGTAATCTAGTAGACGTTGTCCTAGCTTGAATTATACAACATACATTTTTCTTACTTACCATATACATCTTACCAACTTTCAAACACTATTTAACTTAAGCTTCTACAGTAAATATCCACCAAGAATGTTTTTCTTTCAAACAATTTTTATAAAATTCAATTTTCTCATATTTTAATATTTTAAATCCATACTCTTTTAATAAATTACTAGCTTTATCAAAACTCAAAAATGTATAATATGCATTTTCATATGATCCTGTACTTTCATCAAGTATATATGAATAATCGCCAATTTTTTTGCCTTTTCCATTTAAATAATCATCTTCAGCTCTAAAATTAACAATCATTTTTCCACCTTTTTTCATTATTCTCTTTATCTCACTTAATAATTGTCTCATTTCATTATATTCATTTAAAAATAAAACTCCATAAATTAACACTACATCATAAAAGTCACTTTTTAAATTAACACTTTTTAAATCTCCAAAATATATTTTTTTTAATCCTTTTCTATCTTCAAAAGTTTTTTTAACCGTTATACAGCACTCTTCATTAAAATCAATCCCATAACAATTAAACCCATAATCTAGTGCTGGAATTAAGTTTCTTCCAGATCCACACCCGATATCTAATACATTTTTTTCATAATTATTTTGCTCCTTAAAATTATTAGCAAAAAATGCTACTACTCTTTCATCCGGATATAACATTTTATTTTTCTCTAATTGCTTTTTCCACACACTTTTATTTAATTCTCTTTCTATATTCATTAATATTTCTCCTATGAATTTAAATAGCTATAAATATCTTTTAAATTTTCATCCATCTCTTTATAACTATCTCCTTTTAATAAAATAAATCCTCTTTTATATACATCTTTACCTGATTTAAAAGTATCAATTTCATCACATTTCATAATATTAACGTTACTATCCAATAGATTAAATCTTTCTTTTAACTCTTCATTACTTGGAATATTATGCAACCCATGATTCAAATCACTTAAAAAACTAATTCTAACTAATTTATTGCTTTTTACAGTAAAATTATACTCTCTATTTAAAACCATATTTAAACCTTCTTTTAAAAAATTAATTCCTGTTACATATGGAATAACTTTTTTAGAAATATAATATCCTGATGGTCTTCCTGATAATTCAATAATATATACTTTGTTATTTTTATCAATTATTATATCAGCATTAATTAAACAATTATCAATACTTATTCCTCTACATACATTTTCAATAGTTTTTCCTATTTTTATAGTTAATGATTCTTCTATATCAGCAGGACATATATATCCAGTCTCTTGTCTATATGGTATTTCAGTTATTGTTTTCTCTCTTACTAAAATTAATTTGAATATTCCATCATAAATAACTGCATCTATTCCAAATTCACGCCCAACTATTTGAGATTCAATTAAACTATCATCATCGCCTCTTTCATTTAAATGCTCACTGATAATTCTATTTTTATCATACTCATTATATATTATTCTAACTCCTCTATTTCCTGATCCAAATCTAGGTTTAATTATACATGGAATTCCAATTTTATTAATTGCACAAATTATTTCATTTTTACTTTTTGCCACAAGCTGACTAGCACAAAGAACTCCTTTTTTATTCATCTCTTTATTAAATTCAACTTTGTCAACACATTTTAATGCTGATTCTTTTCCTATTCCCTTTAAATTTAAAGCATCATTCACAGCACCTACAGTTGATAAATATCTTCCTATTGGTGTTGGTAATACAGCTTTAATATTATATTTTTTAGCTATATTTATTATTTCTTCCTCGTTTTTAATATCTATTATATATGATATATCTGCAAATTTTAAACCTACTGCTGATTTATCTCTATCAACAGCTATAACTTTATAACCTAATTCCTTACTCAACAAAATACTTTCCAAATGCTCAATACCAGCTCCAATTGAAAGAACATAAAACATTTATATTACTCCTTGTATATATTTATAACTTATCTATCTTGTATTTAATAATTAAACAAATCAAAATATTACATATTATACTTTCTTATTTTAATTTTAGCAGTATTTTATTTAATGATTCATACTTTTAATAATTTTATCTTTTAATAAATTATTATATTGCTTTATTTCAATATCTTCTTTAATTAAAGATGTTTTATTTTTAATATCATATTTTATTCCTTTAATAGTATCATCCATAATCAAAATTCTAGTTGACAACTTTATCGCTTCATCTACATCATGAGTTACAAAAACTATAGTTATTTTATACTTTTCCCATATATCTAATATTAATTTTTGTATTTCATTTCTAGTTATAGCATCTAATGAACCCAAAGGTTCATCCATTAATAATACATCTGGTTTTAAACTTAATGCCCTAGCTAATGCAGCTCTTTGTTTCATCCCACCAGATAGTTGATGAGGATAACTATTAATATATTCCGATAATCCTACCAATCCTAAATACTCTATTGCTATATTATTTGCCTTTTTTTTATCTTCTTCTATTTTAGTTGCTTTTAATGCATATACTAAATTATCTTTTATAGTTTTCCAAGGAAATAACTGATCAAAGCTCTGAAACATCATGAATATTTTAGGAGTAGACTTAGTTATTGTTTTCCCATCTAACAATATCTTACCTTTTTCTATTTCTTCAAAATTAGCTATAATTCTAAGCAATGTTGATTTTCCACAGCCAGAATAACCTAATATACACACAAACTCACCATCATATATAGTTAGATTAACATTATCTAATATAATCCTTTTATTTTCATTATTAAAAAAAAATTTTTCTATTCCAACTAACTTTAATTTTTCTTTCATATATTTATTTTCCCTTTTATCAATGTTTAGTTATTTCCATTTATTGATAGTTTTATTTTCTATAAATTTAAATACAACTTCCTCTATAAATATACCTATAACCATTACTATAATTAATCCCGCGAAAATTCCTGATGGATTTGCAAATGCTCTTTGCCTATATATATATATACCTATCCCACCAACTGATCCTACTGCTCCAAATATCATTTCTGCACTTATTAAAGCCCGCCAAGCTCTAGCCCATCCTATCTTAAATCCTGAAATAATAAACGGCATGGTGCTATAAAGTAATATATCTTTTATAAATTTTAATGAAGATAACCCTAAATTCATAGATACTTCTCTATAAACCTTTGGCATATCATTTAATCCTGTGTTAAGATTTATAATTAGTGGCCAAACAATAGCATGAACTATTATTGCTAATATAGCATTTTCACTGATTCCAAACCAAATCATAATTAATGGTAAAATAGCTACTCCAGGTAAAGGATTTAAGATTAATATTACTGTATCTAAAAAACTTTTAAATATTTTTGATATTTCTGATAAATAAATTATTATTAGAGCCATAATAAATGATATTACCATAGCTTTCAATATAATTGAAATAGAATTAAATGTTTGCCTTAATAATTCTCCTTTTGTAATAGATTTAATAAGTTCTTTACAAACATCTCCAATACTCGGCAACGCTGATTGAGGAATTAATTTCAATAACACTGTTATTTCCCATACTAACAAAAGTAACACAATCCATAATAATCTCTGTATAAATATATTTTTTAATACCTTTTTCATATCTTAACACTCTCTTGATTTTCTATTTAGACATTGCTTCTTTTAATGTTAAAGGTTTAGATTCTATATATCCATTTTCATACATAAATTCACCTATTTCATCAAAACCATAAATATTTGTACTAAATAAAACTTTATTATATATATCTTTTAATTCTTCAGCACTCATATTAAATTTTTCTGCTAAAATTTCAATACATTCTTCTTTATTTTCTTTCATATAATTAAAAGTTTCTTCTAATGATTTAACATAAGCTTCACATATATCTGGATTTTCCTTTGAATATTTATCATTTGCCACGGCAACTACCGTTGTTATTTTACCAATATAATCCTCAACATCAGCAATAACATGAGTATTTTCTAAATTTATAGCCTTTTGTATTGTAGGCTGTGATCCTAAATAAAGTGAAACTTCAGCGCCAGACTCCATTGCAGCTACTGAATCAGATTCAGGCATTATTACCATATTATTTTCAAATTTATTTGCATCATTAAAAACTTTTTTTGATATCATTGAAAGCATAATATGATTAATACTTCCATATTGTAAAATTGCAATTTTATCAATATCACCTATATCTTCAACACTTTGAATATTATCTTTATTTGCTACTAACATATATTTATTTACTGCAAATCCATTTAAAAGTTTTAATTCCATGCCCTTATCTATTCCAATAAGAAACGGAGGTATTCCCATACCACCTATATTGACATTGTTAGTTGTTATGGCTTCTCTTACAGCTGCTCCACCACCTGTTATTTCTACCAATTCAACTTTAACATCATCTGGTAAATTCTTTTTTAATATACCTAATTCATTCATTAAAATTGTTCCTGAATGAGATAATCCAATTTGCGTTGCTATTACCAATTTTCTATCTTTATTTACTTCACTTCTATTACAACCTGTTAATGCAAAAATTACAGGTATTAAAAATAATATAAAAAAATTTCTTATTCTCATAATATTTCCTATATTCCTTCTTTTAAAAATTATCTATCATATTTTTTCCTTTTATATCTTTTATTTTTAATTTTTCCTTAACTATTTTTTCATATTTATATGCTAAATATAAATTTTCTGCTACTATAAATATCCTTCCAGCTATAGACATCATATCTCCAGTATCTTTAACTTCATCTCCAATATTTTTCATTTTATCTATATGTGATACAAATGATAATTTTTTCACCTCATTTAAATTTTCAATATCCCCTATAACTCCACTCTTTAAAATCACAGGAAAAAATATACAACTTTTTTTTATAATTTTATCATCATGTTCTAATAACTTCATATCCACTTTACCATTTAAAATATAATCAAAAAATAATTTCAATGTATTTATTCCACCAATTTTCTCATTTACTTTATGATCATTAACACCTGAAATTCTTCCTAATACTTCTATTACTTTCAATCCCTCTTTAGATAAAATTGTTTGTATAATACATGGTCCATTTTTAAATTTAAATGAACTTACTATATTATTAAGTAGGTTCTCAGCTTCTTTTTCAATATATTTAATATGTTTTGATGGAATAATATTTCTTATTGCTTGACCTGCTCTTCCTTTATCTTTTATATATAATTCTCTATCATTTATAAATTGTATATAAGGTTTTCCATTGCATACCCAAGCACTTATTATTACTTCTTCACCTTCAATAAATTCTTCTAGTAAAATTTTATTTATAATTAATTTTTCATTATTACAAGTACTTAATACCATTTGAATATTTTCTCGTATTTCTTGTATATTGTTAACTATAAATATTCCTTTAGAGCCACTACTAACCAAAGGTTTCATGACTAATGGAAATTTTAAATCCTTAATCTCATTTTCAAAAAACTCTTTTCCTATATATGTAAACTTAGCAGTTGGTATGGAGTCTTGTAAAAATTTATTTTTCATTTTCTCTTTATTAATTAACAACTCCACTAATTCTGGTGTTAAAGTGCAATTTAAATCAAATTTTTTACACATATCTGCATAAACCTTTAAAGTTTTATCTGAAAATGATGTAAAAATAGCATCTATCTTTTCCCTTTTTATTATTCTCTCTATACTATCATAATCATTTATATCAATATCATAATATTTATCAGCATATTTTTTAGCTACTCCTTCTTTAACTCCATCACAAACAATAACATATAATTTTTTTGATTTAGCTATATTAACAACGTCTATAAAATCTTCTCCTGAACCTATTATAAGTATTTTTTTCATTTATAATCTCCTTATTATATTAATATATCTCAAATTTAATTGTACACTTAAAAATTAACATAAAAAAATTTCTTAGAAAGATTAATTAAAATTATATGCTTTAAAAAATTAGGTAATTCCACAAAATAATAAGCTATTTTTTATAAGAATTTAATAAAATATATATCTATTAATCCATTTATTTAATTAACCCTGATAATATATTTAATATTTCTTTAGGGAAATTATTGCTTTGATTCATTAGTGATATTGATGACTCCATTAATATTGATGTTCTACTAAACTCTAACATTTCTAATGCTATATCAGCATCAATCATTTCACTATATGAGTTTTCATATGTATTACCATTGCTTAAAACAATATTTATAGACTCTTCCATTCTATTATATATACTACCATATAAAGATCTGCACTCCGTTACTTCAGATAGAGCTTTTTCCAATGAACTTATTGCACCAGAAGGATTATCAATTACATTTATATTTTCTATGTTTAAATTTTTACATGTTAAATTATAATATGGTATATCCATAGTCTCTCCAACTTCTGAACCAATTTGTAACTTTTTTAATATTGGTTTTGTATTATCAACTACCTTATCATCCCCTAATAATTTATTCCCATTTATATTAGTATTTTCAACTGTTTCATCTATAAATTTACTCAAATGATCAATTTCTAATGCTATACTTTCCCTATCTTCCTTAGTATAACTATCATTAGCTGCCTCAACACTTAATTCTCTCATTCTAATTAATGCATTACTTATCTCCCCCATACTTGAATCAACTATTTGTATACATGATATCCCATCCTGAAGATTTTCATTTGCTTTTTGCAAAGCTCTTATTTTAATATTTATATTTTCACTTCTCTCAATTTTAATTGGATTATCCTTAGAAGAGTTTACTTTTTTTCCACTTGATATTCTCTCTAAAGCAGTAGCATTATTTTTTACATTTTTAGTATAATTTTTGAAAATATTTAATGAATATATATTTTTATTTATCCTCATATAATCACATCCTATCTTTATTATTTTACATTTGTTAATTAAATAATTTTAATATGGTACATTCTCCAAATCCTCTACTGTATCTATTTCATAAACACAATTAAAATCTACTTCTTCTACATTTATATTAAAATTTTCAACTTCTTTTCTCACAATATCATCCCAATATAAATTTTTAAAATTTTTATTTTTTATTAATTTATTTAATTTATCTTTTATCACTTTTGTGTCATCAATGTTCCAATATGATATTCCAGACATCACATATGCACCTTTTTCATATCCTATATAAATTTCTTGTAATCTTTTCTTATTATCATACTTCAAAACCCATTCATTTTCATACATTTCTTTTTTTACAGCAAAGTATGTAGAGTGTTTTAAATTTTCTATAAATAAATTTTTAGTTAAGTATACATCTCCTTCTAATATATATGTATTATTTAAATAATCTTGTGCTAAATATAAACTATAAATATTGTTATATTCTTTATATTTATTATTATATATAAGTTTTACATTATATTTCTTTTCTAAAAATTTAAATTTATCACTCATATATCCTATAACTATAATAATTTCACAAATGCCTGCTTCTTTTAATAAATATATCTGTCTTTCAATTAAACTTAACCCATTTACTTTAACTAAAGGTTTAGGAACCTCTTTAGTTAATGGCTTTAACCTACTGCCTAAACCTGCAGCTAAAATTATTGCATTCATATTTTCACCTTTTAAAATTATATTTTTGCTGAAAAATCTTAAAATTTTCTTTCATTCTAATATATCTATTTAAACCATACTCCATTAAATCATCACCGTTATATGATTTAACAAGTGCCCAAATACTCCATAAAAAATCTTGATAAATTTTATTTATTAAAACTTTAATCATTATTTTTTCTTCTACATTTCCTTCAAAATAATAATTTAAAAATAATTCTTCCTCATATTTTGAAAATTCATTTTCTAAAATACATGATGCTAAATCCCATGTATAATCATTTAATCCTGAATACTCCCAATCAATTAAATACAATTTTTCATTTTTATCAAGTATAAAATTTTCAGCCAATGAATCATTGTGGCATGATGTAATTTCCTTACCTAAATTACACATTACTTCTTCTAATTTAAATATCTGCTCTCTATAAAAATAATAATCTTCAAAGAACTCACCATTACATTCATTCAATAATTTTTCATACTCCTGAATTTTATTTATTATATTAAACTCATTTTTCATTAGTTTATTACTTTTATGAAGTATTTTAAATATATTAGTTATTTTTTTCATATTTATTTTATAACTACATTTATTTTTATCTAATGCTTTAGCTTCCTTTATAAATTCACTTATTTTTATTCCACTATCTTCATCAAAATATAGTAATTTTGCATCTATATTTAATTCATTTACTAAAACAGTATTTTCTTTTTCTATTTTTCTATTTATCATTTTTTCTGTTCCATTACCAGGAATTCTTAAAATATATTCATTATTTTCTGTACTAACTTTATAATTCTTATTAGTAAGTCCATTTATTTGTATAATTTCTTTCACTTTACTATTATCTATTTTATTTTTAATCATTATTTTTTCAAAAATACTTTGTATATATTCCATATTTTAAACCACTTAAAATATAATTCTTGATTTTATATGCTCAATAATTATATTAGAATATTTTTCAGCTATATCTATTTCTTTTAAAGTTTCATCTTCATCGTTTTTCTTATTGATTAATTTAATATTATATTTTCTTAATTTAACTCTTCCATCTATAGTTACTTTTTCCTCACTTTCAAAAAAGAATTTATAATACTTATCATTTATTGTAGCTTTATAAGTTTCATTAGGAAAAATACTTTCACTTATAGTATAATCTCTTTCTTTATTTCCACCAAAATATTTAGGCAGATTTGCATCATTATTAAATTTATCTTCTATTCCAATAGCATTTAAAATTATCCGATACATATCATAAGCTTGAATCATTTCATCATATTGCCCACTACTTATATTTTTTCCTTTTATCATTAATGGCACCTTTACTCGCTCTTCTTCTAACATATCTTTCCCATCTTCTATAAAATATCCTTGTCCATGATCAGAAAATATTGAAACTATTACTTCATCATTTTTATAATTATCATTAATATAATCATATATAATTTTTAAATATCTATCTATTCTTTTTAACTGTATTCTATATCTTTCTATTTTACCAATATCATACCTTTTACGAACACTAGTTCCAATCGTTTTATTTTTAACTCGTACATTTATATCACTTTCTATTTGTGTACTTAATCTTGTTTCATATTCATCTGCAATATCATGTAAATCTGGTATACAAATCCATAAAAAATTATTAGTTTCTTTAAATGCTTCAATATGTTCTATTGCTTCATCTATTACTTCATTAACATGCATTCCTCTAATTGATGCTTGATAAACATATCTATTCATTCCTTTAACATATCCAACTTTAGGACAACTTCTCCAATCACCATCTATTTTAGCAGTATTATACCCATTTTCTTTAAATATCTCTGTATATAAATCTAATTTTTTAATATTATCTGTGTTTATATTAGGATGGAAAACCATATGATTAACTGTTGATAAACCTGTAAAGTGACTAGCTAAACTTACATATGTCCACTCTCCACTACTATAACAATTATTATTTATAGCTCCATCTAAAAAATATTTATAAGTATTAGGCATTATTTCTTCTAATTTATTTTTTTCAATAAATTTTTGAGATAATCCATCTATAAATATATTCAAAATTAATTTAGGTTTACTTTCATTTAACTTTAATTTTATTATATCTCCTATAATAAAATTTTTATTTGATTTTATTAATACTTCATCTCCAGATTTTACTTTATAATAATAAAATCTATTATAAATCAAACTATTAAAATTATATTTTTCTTTATTTATAAAAATTTCAATAATACTACCTTCATCTATTTTCATTATTGGAATTACAGTATCTACTTCTGCTTTATATTTAAAATATTTATGTACTTTTCCTGGAATAACCTCTATCTTAAATAAATTAGATAATTCTGATGCAATGTCTTTAAATAATGCATCTCTTTCATAATAATAGTAGTCATAAAGTCCAACAAAGTAAGTTTTTCCTAATACCTTAATTGCTTTTCCTATATCATATATTCCATCATAGTTAATACTATACTCTTTATCTAAATTTAAGAATTTATTTTTCACATCTTTTAATAAAATTATTTGTTGATTTAAATCTATATAATTATTTAATATATCATTAGTTATTTTTTCAATTTCATAATTCTTACTTGTATTTAATACATTACATATTATTAATTGTCTCATAGATTCATAATAATTTTTATTTTTATAGTGTATTTCACATAATAACAAATTCACTTCAAAGTTATATTCATATTTTGTATATATATTTTTCAATTTAATTTCAGCATCATGTAAATTTCCTTTTAATATATCTAATTTAATTTCAAATAAAATTCCTTCTAAATCACAAATATTGCTGTCTATATATTTTTTTATTTTATTTTGCATTTCTTCAATATTATATTCATTAAATTTATGTAATACATTTTTCTTCAATATTTTATAGTTTAATATATTAAAATTTTTAGTAACCATTATGTAATCCAACTTTCTATTTTATATCTATATATATTATTGAGTAAATAAAATTTATAAAAATAAACAAAATCATCCTTTTTTCATATAATAATTTGGATTTCATATTAATATATGAAAAAAGTAATTTTTTTATGCTACACTTCTATCAAATAATTCACATTAATTTGGAGTCATATAATTAATAGAAGAGTGCAGACTTTTTCTGTTATACTAACCTTCAATATATTTAAAATAGTGCTATTAACTACATAGTTCTTTTAACTCATTACTAGTATATTGAGAGTCTAAATCGTTATGAAATATTAATCGCTTATTCTTATTAGAAAATTGGCTATAATAAACATTCTTTAAGACTTTAGTAACTAAATCATTAATCATTCTCTGACTAAAAGCATAGCTAATTATATTTTTAGAATATAAATCTAGAACTGAAGGTAAATAACACCAAGCATTTTTTATAATATGAATATATGCAATATCCCCTACAAATTTTTCATTATATATAAGTATTAGTAAAATCCCTTTTAAAAACTTTTTCTAAACATTCTACTACCTTTTTACTTGAATACGGTTTGTATTTCTTACATTTATTACACAAATATCAATTTCAGTCATTAGTCTCTAAACTCTATTCAATGATACATTGAAGCCTTATATACAGAATATATAATGAATTCTATGATCACCATATATACCTTTATTGTCTTTATATATTCTTTTAATATCTGACTTTAACTCATCATTTTCTTCTTCTCTTACATACTTATAGTTTTATCAAAAAATTTTACAATATTTGCTTCTAGCTATGCCTATAATGGTACACATAGCCTTAATATTATGCTTATGATTATTTATAAATTCTATTACCTCATCTAATTTCTTGTTGCAAATATGTCCATAACTTTTTTGACTAAATCCCAAACTTTAGCATAATATTTTTATGTTGTTTTTAAATATTATATATTTTTACTAGATAATTTTCATATATTGCAACATATTTTTTTGTAATATACATTATATATTAATATTATTAGTTTTTATATAAATTTCTATCTTCGCTTATAAATTAAAAATTTATAATATATAAAATTTAATCATATTATACTTCTCATCTAAACTTTGTTATGCTAAATTACTTACTATAAATTCATCTGCTATTATTACCAAAACTTTAATTCTTTATATTTTCCTGCTCTATTTCATTAAAACATTTTTTTATAAATTCTATTTTTTCTATATATATATTATTTATTTTGGAATAATACAACTCTTTTCTTTTTATTTGTTTTATTATCTCATTAATATTATTATCATTATTTTTTATTATATATTCTTTTTCGTAATTAACTTCATATATTATTGGATAAAGAATTTCTTCAAAAAAATATATTCCTTTTTCAATATTAGTATATTTTTCTTCTAACTTTTCTAATTTATAAAAAATATATTGCTTATTTTTTAAATCAAATTTAATACTTTGTTCTGCTTTTTTTAATAAATCTAATATTTCTATAGTTAATTTATTAATTTTATTTATATTAACAATAGTATTTTTAATACAATTTATAATTTTATTTTTTACAATAATATTTTCATGTATTTTTTCTTTTACAGTATTAGAATTATCTAAACTATAGTTTATATTTTCTAAAGTTTCTTTTAAAGTTTTATTTTCAGCTCCCTTTATTAATGCTCCACCTTCAGTAGCATTAATGAATTCTATATGTTTATGTTCATCTATTATATATTCCATGTTTTTTTTAAAAAGATTTAAATATTTACTTGTTCTAAGAATACTTCCATCTAAAGATTTTACATATACATCATCATCTTCTTCATAATTTTTAATATCTACTCTTTTCCATGGACTACTAGCAATATCAGCATGTCCTTTATCATTTGTATATGCAAAATCTTGCCCTATAAATATTATAGGATTACATCCCATAAGAATAGCAAGCTCTGTCATTGTATGTGATACTGATCCTCCTGAATATTTTTTTATATGTTCTTCTATATATATTCTTTCTATTTTTTTATTGTCTGAAAGTATTATTTTTTTCCCTTTATGCTTATTTAAAATTTTATTATTAATATTATCCATATATATTAAAGTATTATGATAAAAACCTATATAATCTTTTACTAAAGCATATGAATATTCACTTGGATCAATAATTGTTACATAATCTGGAATAACATTAATTCCTAAAAGAGATTTTAAAGTTCTTCCACCACTAATTATCAAGGCATTTTTATTATCTTTTAAGCATTCTATATTTTTACTTAAAGAAGGCCCAGCAGAAACAATTATTGCTGGTTTATTTCTATATTTTCCTTTTAGTTCAGTTATATATGTGCTTTCACATAAATATTTTAAATTTTTAATTCTAAATTCAAACCAAATATCATGGAATTTGATCTTTGTATTAATATTGATAATAAGTTTTTCAAAATACTCTTTTATATACTTACATTCATAAGCAATATCTTTTTCATATATTTTATTATAGTTAGCATAAGGAATTATTTTTAGATAATGTATATTAAATTCATTTACATAGTTATATAAAAAATTTTGAATATCCTCTATACTTTTTGCCACAATTACATCTTTATCTTTAAAATTTAATTTATTACTCCATTCTTTTTCACATTCAATAACAAGTATTTTTGCTTGATTATGTTTAGCTTTAATTAGTTCTTTTATATGATTTCCTGTTCCTAAACCTAAAACAACATAATTATCTTTTTCAGTCATTTCACCAGCTAAATTTATAAATTTATCTATTTCTCTTTTTTCATTATATTTACTTCCTATGTATATACTTCTCTTGTCATTTACTATTTTCAATATATCATAATTATCTTTACTTTTTTCTACAATATATTTATCCATGCTATTTACCTCTTAATAATTATTATCATATATTATTTATTATATCTAATATTCTATATGAACCTTTTTTATCAATAATATTCTTACTATTTTTATTTAATTTTTTTCTTATTTCAAAATTATTAATTAAATAATATATTTTTTTAATTAATACATCTAAATCAAGATTATTGCAATCTCCTCCATATATAATTGATTTTTTCTTTAAAAATGATTTTGCTGCTAAATCTGACCCATTACTCAATAATATACATGGTACACCAATGGAACATATTTCATACATTGTAAATCCTGCTGCACTAATTACTATATCTGATTCTTTTATTATTTTAGACATATCATTGATATTTTCTACTAAATTTATGTTAGAATATCTATTATAAAAATTTTTTTCTTCCTCTATAATATTGAAATATTTTCCTATTATAATATTAAAATTTATATCTTTAAAATTATCATCTTCTATAATCCTATTTAATATTAATCTATTTATATTATTTATATCTGTTCCACCTGTAGTAATTAGTATATTTTTTACTTTTCTTTTTAATACATACGATATATTTTCATATACTTTATTTAAAGGAACATATTTAGTACCTTTAAATATTTGATTATTTTTATAATATTTTGAATACTCAATATACTCAGAAAATATATTATAATTTATAATTGCATCAACATCATATCTAAATTCTAAAAAATCATTAATATATATAATCTTACAAACTTCTTTTAAAGCTTTTAAATAATAATCTGTAACAAAATAACTATCTATTAATAATTTAGATATTTTATACTTATATATTATTTTTTTAATTTCATAAACTTCATTATTTAAATCATCATATTTGTTTAAAAGTTTAATACAATTAAAATTTCTATTTTTGATAATTTTTTCACATTCATTGTCACACACAATAAATAATATTTTATCTCTGTTTTTACTAGCCTCTGCAATAGATAGACATCTCATTACATGCCCTAAACCTATATTTTTATTTGAATCAACTCTTATTCCTATCATTATAAATCACCATTTTATTTATTACTTAAAATATTCTAATTTTATTGGTTCTCCATAATTTATATTAACTTTAGATTTTTCACCTAAAATTTCATCATAATATTTAGGTTCTAGTCCATATCCTGGTCTAATAACTCTTATATTATCTTCTGTAAATTCCTCGCCTATTTTTATATCTTTCACACAAAAAATAGACTTTCTTGTATTTTTAGCTCTTTTTTCTTCTTCACTTAAATAATAAGATACTTTTCCTTTAATTCTTAAAGACAAATTTACTGCCTCTACCATTTCTTTAAATTCTTTAGGTTCCATTGAAAATTCACTATCTGGATTTTTAATTTCTCTACTTAAACAAAAATGCTTTTCTATTACTCTTGCTCCTAAAGTTGTAGCTACAACTGGTGCAACACTTCCCATTGAATGATCTGATAACCCTACTGGTAATTGAAATCTTTCTATCATATCAGTTATAGTTAAAACATTCATATTGTCATAATTTGCCGGATATTGACTACAACATTTTAATAAAATTATATCATCATTGCCTTCAGATTTTATTGCATTTATTGCTGTTTCTATTTCTTCTATACTCCCCATACCACATGACATTATTATAGGTTTTCTTTTTGATGCAACATATTTAATTAATGGTATATCAACTAATTCAAATGATGCTATCTTATAAAATTCAACACCAAGTTCTTCTAAAAAATCTACAGATGTTTTATCAAAAGGTGTAGATAAAAAATCTAATCCATATTTTTCTGCTTCATCTTTTATTGCTTTATGCCATTCCCATGGTGTATGCGCTTCATTATATAAATCATACAAATTATATCCCTTCCAAAGTCCACCTTTTAATTTAAAGTACTCATTATTACAATTTATAGTTATTGTATCTGCTGTATATGTTTGAATCTTTATACAATCTGCTCCACAATCTTTAGCTACTTTTACTAATTCTAAAGCATTTTCTAAACTTCCTGCATGATTTGCCGACATTTCTGCAATAATATATACGCCATTTTTAATTTTATCTTGTAACTTCATACTATCTCCTTTTCCTTTTTAAGAAAATATAAATATAAATATTTATCATTTTCTTCAATTTCAAAAAAGCCATTATTAATAAATATTTTTCTAGATAACATATTGTCTTTTTTTACACTAGCCTCTAATATATCTATATTATTAATAATAGCTTCTTTTTTTATTAATTTAATTGTTTCATTACCATATCCATGTCCTCTGTATTTATTATCTATTAAATATGATATTATCGCTTTTGAATCTTTTTTTTCTAATCTAATTGTACCTATCTCTTTATTATCATTTAAAATAATATATATATATATATTATTTAAATTTATTTTTTCATTAAACCATCTTATATGTGATTCATAACTAATATAACTACTATTAAAAGAATTTTTTCTAACTTCAGCATCATTTATCCATTTAAATATTTTATCTAAATCATTATAATTACACTTTCTTAATGTTATCATATATACCTCATTAATATTGTTAATATAATTTTTTCTGCTCAATATTCTTATTTATATTTACAACATCTAAATTGTTATCCAAATAATTCACAACATCTTTTAATTTAAAATACTTATTTTTAAAATATAAATTTTCAAATATATTTTTTATTACAATATAATCTTCAATAGTATCTAAAGTAACTCTATATTTAGAATAGTTTTCTTCAAATTCAAATCCTTCTTTTAAAAAACCATTTTTATCATCATAAATATATGGAGTTACATGCTCTCTTTCATATGCTTTATTTGAATTAATATACGCTTTCTCTAAACTCTTAAAGGTAAATACTTCTACATCATATCCTCTTGGATAAGTTCTTCTCAATGTATTTGATACATAGTCAATATTCCTATCCTTATTAGCTTCTTTAAAATACTTCACAACATCATCTAATATTTCAAAATCTATACATGGACAATCACTCGTTACTCTAACAACAATATCTGCATTTTCTTCTTTAGCAGCATGATAAAACCTAGATAAAACATCATTTTCTGAACCTCTAAAATATTTAACAGATAAATTTTTTACATGATTTACAACTTCATCATCATTTGTATTATTAGTTGTTGCTACTACTATTTCATCTATTTCTTTACATTTTTTTAATCTGTCAATTTCATGATTCAAAATAGTTTTCCCACATACATTTTTTAAAATTTTCCCTGGTAATCTAGTAGATCCGACTCTTGCCTGAATCAAACATACAACTTTCATGTTACTTCCTACTTTCTATAATAATTAATAACCTTTTTCACTGCTTTTATAACATCTTCAATATCCTTATTACTCATTGAAGGAAATAATGGTATAGTTATCATTTTATTATAAATATCTTCTGCTATAGGACAACTTCCTTTTTTATATCCTAATTCTCTATAATATGGATGCAAATATACAGGTAAATAATGGACATTAACACCTATATTTTCAGCTTGTAATGCTTCAAATATAGTTTTTCTATCACACTTCAATTTATTTAAATTTAACAATAAAACATATATATGATATCCTGATTTTGAATATTCATATTCAAAAGGTATAACTATTTCATCAATGTCTTTAAAATTTTCATTATATATTTTAACAATTTCTCTTCTTTTTTTTATAAATTTATCTATTTTCTTTATTTGAGATAATCCTAAAGCACTTTGAATATCAGTTAATCTATAATTATATCCTAAATCAATCTGTTCATAATACCAAGGCCCTTGATTTTCAGTCATAAATTCACAATTTCTTGTGATACCATGACTTCTAAATAATAACATTTTTTCATATAACTCCTTGCTATTCGTTACAACAGCACCACCTTCACCTGTTGTAATTGGCTTTACAGGATGAAAACTAAATGTTGTCATATGAGCTTTTATTCCAACCTTTTTATTTTTGTACTCACTTCCAAAAGCATGAGCTGCATCTTCAATTACAATTAAATTATATTCTTCAGCAATTTGTAAAATAGAATCCATATCTACAGATTGTCCTGCAAAATCTACAACTATAATTGCCTTTGTTTTATCATTTATTTTTTTCTTTATTTCATTAACATTAATATTATAACTATAAGGATCCACATCTACAAATACTGGTGTTCCACCACAATACAAAACACAATTAGAGGAAGCTGCAAAAGTAATAGCTGGTACTAACACTTCATCTCCTTTTGAAATTCCTGCTACATGACACGCCATATGCAATGCTGCAGTACCATTGGATACTGCTACTGCATATTTACTACCTACATAATTCAATATACTATTTTCAAATTTATTTACTATAGGCCCTGTAGTTAAGTACTCACCTTTTAAAACACTTACCACATTATCTATATCATCATCATCAATAGTTTGTTTTCCATAAGCAAGATATGTATTCCTAATTGGTTTTCCTCCATTTATTGCTAACTCACGCATTCTAATCTCCTTAAATTTAAAATTACTTTTTATGTGTAAATATACCTAAATCATTCATAGCTCTTCTTAACTCCTGAACTGAAAGCCATTGTGAATTCGTTCCTGAATCATATTCAAATCCCAATTCTATTAATTTTCCACCTTTAGTAAAATGCTTTTTCTCATCCCACCAATCAAAATTAGGATATATTATATAATTATTTTCATATTCATATGTTCTTCTTGAATCATCTTTTGTTATCATTACTTCATGAAGTTTTTCCCCTTCTCTAATACCTACTTCTCTCATATCAACATCATCTAACATAGCCTTTGCTAAATCTGTTATTCTAAAAGAAGGAATTTTTGAAATATATGTTTCGCCACCTTTTGATTCTTTTAATGCTTTAAAAACTAAATCAACACCTTCATCTAATGTTATCCAAAATCTAGTCATTCTAAAATCAGTAATAGGAAGCACCTTTTTTCCATCTTCAATTAAACTTTTAAAAAACGGTATTACAGAACCTCTGCTCCCTGCCACATTTCCATATCTAACAACTGAAAATATCGTACCAAACTCTCCAGAATATGCATTAGCTGAGATAAATAATTTGTCTGATACAAGCTTTGTTCCTCCATATAAGTTAATTGGATTAACAGCTTTATCTGTTGATAGTGCAACACATTTCTTTACTCCTCTATCAATACATGCATCAATTAAATTTTGTGCTCCATTTATATTTGTTTTTATTGCTTCAAATGGATTGTATTCACATGCTGGAACTTGCTTCATAGCAGCTGCATGAATAACATAATCTACACCAACTAACGCTCTATACAATCTGTCTTTATCTTTTACATCACCAATGAAAAATCTAAGTTTATGATATTTATTTTTCGCCTTTTTCATAAATTCTTTTTTCATTAAATCTTGCTTAAACTCATCTCTTGAATAAATTATTATCTTTTTAGGATTATATTCATGTAGTATTCTCTCTACAAACTTTTTACCAAATGATCCTGTTCCACCAGTTATTAAAATTACCTTATCATTTAACATCTATTTACCACCTTTGATAAAATTTTCATTACTATAGTTATTTAACTTCTAGTTGCTATTCCTTTATTTGACAAATACATTTTAGCTTCTTTAGGAGTCATTTCTGTAAAATGAAATATACTAGCTGCAGCAACAGCTGATGCTTTACTATAATTTATAGCTTTAAACATATCCTCATACTTACCAGCACCGCCTGATGCTATAACAGGAATACTTACAATATCAACTACTTTTTTTATTATTTCTAAATCATAACCACTCATGGTTCCATCCTTATCTATGGAAGTCAAAATAATTTCTCCTGCTCCTGCTTCTTCAACAATTTTAACCCATTCCTCTACTAAAATTCCAGTGTTAAAATTTCCTGATTGTGAAAAACAATAATATTTTTCATCAATACATTTAAAATCTACACTTATTACTATACATTGAGAGCCAAATAATTTAGCACCTTCTCTTATTAAATTTAAATTATTATATGCCTCTGAATTTATACATACTTTATCTGCTCCAGCTCTTAAAAGACCTCTTATATGATCAATAGATTTTATACCTCCACCTACACAAAAGGGTACAAAACATTCTTTAGAGAACTCCTTGATAGACTCATAATCTGGTTCTTTACTTTTAATAGTTGCTTCTATATCTAATAAAATTAATTCGTCTACCTCTCTCATATTATAAACTTTAATAGCAGGCAATACTGTATCTATTCTTCGCCATGAATTAAAACCAATCCCTTTTACCAATCCAACTTCTTTATACAATAATGTAGGTATAACTCTAACTTTTAACATGTAAGTATTCCTCCACCAATCTTATAAATTTAGAAAGTTATTAATTAATTTAAATCCTGATTTTTGACTTTTTTCTGGATGAAATTGAACTCCCCAAATATTGTCTTTATTTATTACAGATGTAAACTCTCCACAATAATTTGTTTTGCATACAATATCTTCTTCATTCTTTGTTATGTATTTATAACTATGAACAAAATAAAAATCAGTATTATCCTCAATACCTTCTAATAATTCATTATTGTTTATCTTTCTTATATCATTCCAACCAACATGAGGTACTCTTTCAAAGATTTCTTTTGCTTCTAGTTTTACAACTTCACCTTCTATATAATTTAATCCTTCTACTTCTCCAGATTCATATCCATATGTAGCAAACAATTGCATACCTAAACAAATTCCTAAAATAGGTATCTTTTTTTCTTTAACTATTTCATCTAAAACCTTATCCCATTTTCCTACTTTTAAATTATTAATACCATCAGCAAAAGCTCCTACTCCTGGAAGTATAATATGTGTTGCTAAATATAGTTCCTCTGGTTTTTTTGCTATTTTCACATCAGCTCCACATTTTTCAAAGGCTCTTTTAACTGATAGTAAATTTCCCATTCCATAGTCAATTATACATACACTCATTGCTTTACCTTTCTTAAATATAACTAATTTTAATCATTGTCATAATTAATTTTCACTAAATTTCCTTTTTTATCTTTTATTAGCTCCCCATTTCTATCTATTTTAAATAACTTTTTATTTGTAAATTGGTCACAAATCTTTATAAATTCATCTACTGTTATATCCAATGGTTCTAAAATTTCTTCTAGTGGTTTATCTAAATATGTCCATGGGAATTTACCATCACAATTTTTAACAATATTCATTCCTTGTTCTCTTGTTAATCTACCTCTTCTTATATGCATAGATACTAAATCAGATGCTCTTCCAAAACCAAATTTTAAAAATTTGAAATAATCATGAATTCCTACTTGATAATTATCTATATTTTCATAATCCACTGCTGAACCTTCTATAGTTTTGCCCCAACTTTTAAATCCATGTGCTTTTGCTAAAAGTACATTCGATAATCCATCCCATGGTATATAATGCCCTAAAAATAATCCTGTAACTCCAACTTCTTTTAGTTCTTCATCTGTGGGATATGTATATGGAATTAATTGATTTTTCTTTATTCCTTCATATCCTATAAGATCACTTACTCTTAATCCTAATAATCCACCAAATTCCTCTAACCATTTTCTATCTAAAATATTATTTTCTGTTGATGCCGCTGGTCCTCCATACTCATTTTGAGAATTCTCTCCCCATATTAATAAAGGAATATTCATATTCACAGCTATTCTTACAGGTATTGTAAAAATTCCAACATGTTCTGGCCAAGATATATCTCCTACTTCAAATAATCCTATTCTATTTAAGTGTTTTCTTACCTTCTTATTAGGAGTAATTTCAATATAATCAACACCTAAATTTTTAATATTCTCTATATTTTCTCTACCTATTTCAGTTAAATGACAAGTAGTTGAAGTAACACATAATGGATTCATACCTAATTCTAACATTGTAACAACTTGATATGTACTGTCTTTTCCTCCACTTACAGGAATAATACAATCCCAATTTAAACCATCCTTACTTCTATATTTATCTAAAATAGACATAAGTTCTTCTTTTCTTTTATTCCAATCTACTGCATCTCTTTTTTCATAATTTCTACATGCATTACAAATTCCTTCTTCATCAAATGATAAATTAGGTTTTGTATTAGGCATCACACATCTTTTGCAATATTTAATCATTTATTTCATCACCTTCAAACAATTTCTTCATAGTAGTAAATTTTGCACCTTTTATTTCTGCTCCTAAACTACAATTATAAAATTTAATTTTATTATTATCTTTAATTAACTTTTCAATATTTTCTTTAAATAATAAATAGCCTTTATTTGTATACATAATTTGTCCATTTCTACCAATTACTTTTTTAGAACTTTTATTGATTAAAACCTCATTTTTTAATCCATATTTTTCTAAAATACCTTCAGAATGACTTTTATCATTTAAATATGCTAAATCTTGACCTATAAAAATTATTTTTTCACTATTATTCTTTATTGCAATATCTAAAGCTGCTACTGCTACAGTTTTACCAGTATTTATAATAATATTTCCCTTATTTGGCTTATTATAAAAAATATATTTAGGACCTTTGTAATTATTTATTGCTTCTTTAGATGCAGTAAATAAAAATAATAATGGTACATCTAATTCATTATATCCAATAAATTGATTAGCTACTATATCCTCTGAATCTATTATAATTATAGCAGTAGGTTTAATATTATTTTTCATAAGTGTTGACAATGCTGAACCTACTACATATATATCATAGTTATCTTTATATTCTTTTATACTATTTATTAATAAATCTAATGATGGGCCTGAAGATACTATTAATTTTATTCTTTTACTAGGTATTTTAAAAAAATAATTTATATTATTACATTTTATATTAATATTATTAATTTCATTTTCACTCATAATTTCTTTAAATTTATTAATTCCAAACTTACTTATTACAAAATTATCAATAACTTGCTTAATGTCATCATCTAAGCAAACTTTAAGTAATGGTCTATTAATAATAATATCACTACTTAAATCTAATGTTTGACAAAATTTATTTATATTATTACTATTATATAGTTTTACATTTTTCTTTTTTAATATATCAATTATTTGTTGCTCATTTTTCACTTTATTGTATATATATTCATTGGTACAATATATTTTTATAGTTTGATTTTCTTTAACTCTATCTAATAAATCAACTATATGATATCCCATTCCAAGCCCTATAACATGAATAATATCATCATTTAATAAATTCTTGTACCCATCTATTAATACTTTTGCTTCTTTTTTAGCATTATATACGCTATTTAAATAAATATTATTTACTTTAAGAATTTTTTCACATTGTTTAGAATGTATAAATTCTATTTTCATTATTTTATACTCTCTTTAATTAAATTTATTAAATCATTTAATAATGGACTAATTTCATAATTTAATATATCTGCAATTAGTATATAATCTTCATTTTCTAAACTCTCAACTATAACATTAAAATGTTCTATAATAGTATTATTTAAACTTTCCATATTTACTATATCATTTGTTAACTCTAATCCTTTAAAAATCCATGTCAATTCTTCTGATATAAAAGCTAACCCTTCAAATGCAATTTTATCATCACCTTCATATAATTTATTTGCTATTGCATTTACATATAAATTTATATTGCTTGTACTTTCTATAATAGTTTTTAATAAACTTATCTTTTTTTCTCTACTATTCATTTACATCCCACTCCTTCTCTATAAAATTTAAAGCATATTCAGTTTTTCTTTTCATTGTAGAATATAAAAATTTAGTTTTATCATATAATTTTTCAAATTTTTCACTTTCTAATTCTGTATCATCTTCATTCCATATAGGATTTATTTCAACATCAACAACTATTGGATAAATTAAACTTTTTATATACGGTACTTTTAAATATAACTCTTTCAACTCTTTTTCTAATATGTCCATTATTTTTGCAAGTTTATCATAAGCAAAAAGTTTATCTTTATTATATAAATTTTTTAATTTTTCATTAAATTCAATAAGTTTACTACATTTAATTTTTATATATCTTAAGTATTGTATTGTCTTTTTAAATTCATTAATAATTAAGTCTTTTTCTTCTTCTGTTAATGTAGGTTTTAATTCTAAATTTTTATTTATACTTTCCGAATTACCATATAAATCAATAACTTCATTTAAAAATTTTACTTCACTTCCATTTATATGTGCTCCACCTTCTGTAGCATTTATAAATTTAATATCTTTATGTTGTTTTATTATAACTTCAATATTCTCCCTAAACATGTTAAGAGGATTGCTTGTTCTTACTTTTTTACCATAAATATCATCCACAAATAAATCATTTTTGTTTATTATATTATCAAAAACTTCTTCCTCTTTATATTTATCATCCTTAGCTTCACAAAATTCTGCATGAACTTTATCATTAGTATATGCAAGATCTTGACCAATAAAAATTATATTATTACATCCTAAATAAATTGCTGTACTTATGCATGCATGTGCTACAGACCCTCCTCCAAATCTTCCTTCTGCATTTCTGTTTAATATATTCATTATAAAATCTACACTAGTTGGTTCATATATTTTTATTCCATCATGATTTTGTAAAATTTTCTCATTTGTAGCATTACAAAAAATAAGTGGTATATTAAATTTTAAATTCTCTTTAACTAAATCATATGCTATTTCATCTCCATCAATCATAATAAAAAAATCTGGTTTTACACCTATTTCTTTTAATTTTTCAAGTGTTCTTCCACCACTTATAATTACAAATTTTTCATGACACTCTTTAAGAAGCTCTATATTTTTTTCTAAAGATGGTCCAGCTGATATAACTATTGCAGATTTATTTTTAAATTTATTTTTTATTTCTTCAAAAAATATACTATTTAAAGTGTATTTAAAATTTTTAACAAAACTTTCAAACCAACGTTCTGAAAAATGCTTTATTGTATTATCATTTATAATGTTATGAGTAATTATTTTTTTCAATTCCTTTGTTATTTTTAAAATCTCTTCACTATTATAATAGTATAAAATTTCATTATCTACTGTTTTAACGTTATATATATTTGCTAATTCTAATTCATTTTTTAAAATTAAATCAATTTTACTTTCATCATATTTAAAAATTTTAATTCTTTCATCTTCAATAAAATCATTATAATATTTATCATTTTTCATTTTTTTTATTAATTCATCACTTTTCTCAAACACTATTATTTTAAAACTTTTACTTTTTATCCTGCTTAATTCTAATAAATATTCACCATCTAATACTCCATAAGTAACCACTACCGTTTTATCATTTATTTTTCCTATAGCATTTATAAAGTTATCTATATCTTTCTTATGATTATAATAACTTCCCAAATATCTTTCTTTATTATTTATTTTTACTTTTAATATCCTTAAATTATCTTTACTTTTTTCCATAGTATACACGATAATTCATCTCCTGTTTTTTCATTTATATTTATATTGTCGTTATTTTTTTTTTTATCTTTAATAAAACTTAAAATACTTTTTAAAATAAAAAAAGTCACCATAAAGCAATATTATTTACTCTTATGGTAACTTATTTTTAAATTATCTTAATAAATTTAATACATTTTGTGGTTGCTGATTAGCTTGTGCAAGCATTGA